>Ga0214921_10002653_pt1 | contig 28689 bp, 31 predicted proteins | sample LL1505_MetaG_FD_177992 | JGI IMG/M metagenome (GOLD analysis project Ga0214921, IMG submission 177992) | Freshwater microbial communities from Lake Lanier, Atlanta, Georgia, United States - LL-1505 | ecosystem: Environmental > Aquatic > Freshwater > Lake | place: USA: Georgia | collected...
ACACCTGCCACACCTGCCACATCTACCACATCTGCCACACCTGAAACACCAGCAACACCTGTTCCTAAAAGTATGTCTAGGTGGGGTAAGGCGAAGGCAAAAGCTCAAATGCGACAAAGTGCTATGAAAGATGCATTAGGTAAAACATCAATAGGTAAATTTGCAGGAAAACAAAAAGGGGAAATGGCAGAAATGAGAAAAGCTGGATTTACAAAAACACAAGCTAGAGCACAAATGTTATATAATGTGGGTGCCGCTGCAGGTGATAAATTCAAAGAATTCTCGGGTTGGTTATATGAAATATTATTTGCAATAGCAATTTCAATAGCAATATGTATGGTAATTTTACCATCACTCAGTTTTTTTATAGTAGGGTTAATTTGTTATTTCCTATTAAAGAGTAAAATGTCTAGTTTGAAATCAGCATAGTTATCTAGAATAGTTATCTAGAATAGTTAATAAATTAACTACGATTAATTTTAGTTTTATTGTTTATACCATCGGCTAGTGGATTAATACCTAATTGGATATTATTAGTAAGATTTTGATAAGTAATTAAATCATAATCTACTTGAGCAACAGTTGGTATATATTCAAAATTACCTGCAGCCACATATGTTTTGCTATCATCATTTGTATTTTTGAGTTTTATAAATACATCATTATCAAAATATTTATTGTATATTTCATATATAACCTCTTTCGAAAGATTAGTTTTATAGGGGTCAAAATCAACTTGTGATTTAATTTGTCTTAAAATTTCCTTAACTGCTACATCATCTGTTTTAAATCTATCATCAATTCCTAATACTTGTTGATTTAGCAATTGTTTATTGTTTACTGTATTTTGTAAAAATGTTGCCGTTGGTTTAGGTATATCTGCAACAATTACGCCATCTTTTACTATAGTTGGTATTGTTGGTATTGTTGGTATTGTATTAGTATCAAATAATTCTTTAATAGATAGTTTAAATGGTCCGATAATTAGAATTAATAATAAAATGCCAGTATATGTATCATATTTCATAATCAATAAAGATAGAAATATATAGATAATTAGGCAATATTTATTTAGAATGTAGTCTGCATATATTTTGTAAATGATATTATCTCTTTTAAGGGTTAGGAATTGAACGAATATATATGTAAATATGATTGTTATAATTAAATGATACCAGAATATTGTTTTCATTCGCCCTAGAATATTATAGCTTTATTACTAAAAACAACATAGATAAAAAATGAAAATATCTAGAAACAATCTAGAAAAAATATAAATTATATTTGTTCATTTTCCAAGAAACTTTTTTATCATTAAACTATAGTAAATAATTATTAAATAATTATTAAATAATTATCAATACCAAATAATATGTGTTCAATTGAAGAAGCATGGGCTGGTCAAAGTTTTGAAGGTCGTAAAGTACAATCACAAGCTGATCTCCACCGCAAATATATGCCTATTTCTGATAATTTGCTAGAACGTAATAATGAATTTTCAATTGGTCGTAATGAACCTCAAACTAGGGAAGGTACTCGAGGTATTAATACCAAGCAACTACCCCAATCATCTTATTCAAATCCTATGTCAAGTTCCATGTCAAATCCTATGGGAGATGATTATTCTAGAAATATGCAAGTTCAATTTGGTAATAATGCACCTATTGCATCAAATTATGGTGGTCTAGAACCCCGAAGGGACGTAGTCCCTTGTACCAAAGCCCTTTCGGGCTTTCGTCCATCATATATGAGTATTTATGATAATGCTAATATGCCAATGCCAATGCCATCGATGACTACTATGGGAGGTAAAGATAATTTTAATGATATTAATCAGGCATTTACTGTTTCTAAAACTGTTGACCGTTTTATGAATCAAAATCGTGAATATGACAATAATAATGTTAATGATGTTAATGTATTATTAAATGAGGATAATGATATGGATAAAAAAGTATTACAACAGAAGTTTATAGGATTAAATAATAATGAACAATTTAATAATACTCAAAATACTCAAAATATTCAATTCCAGAAAACACTTCAGGATATATTACAACGGTTAGACAATTTAGAAACAAGGATGCAAAATAATAATACACGTAATATGTATGACATGGTACTATATATTCTAGTAGGTATGTTGATTTCATTTATTATTTATGCCATTCTACGTAAGTAAAACTAATTAAATAATTCATCGATTTTGCTTTGAAATATATCAATATCATTAGTATCATAAGTATTGGTAGTCATATTAGAATGATAATCTTCAATTGGTCTATATTGTTTTTGCTTATCTTTTGGTTTATTCATAAATAATTTCTTATCATTAGATGTTGATGCTAACATATTTGATGTTCTAGAATTATTAGTATTATTAATATTATTAATATTATTAATATTATATTCTAGTTGCATTTGTTGTTTGGGTGCGCCTAATTGTAGATAATAATGTTTTAGTTCATCTGCTCGTTTTTCGCTATCTGGTTTCCAAGATATGTAAATATGGTTTGGTAATGCTAGATGGGTTTCAAAACCTTTTTCAACTAGTTTTTCCATAATAAAATTGATGCATTCCATAAGATTATATAGTGGTAGACCAAATATTACTTGTGGACAGATAAAAGTGCAACAACACTCATCGCTAGTTTTGTTGGTGGATATTATTTTTTGATAACAAGTTTCTAGAACTTTTTCGAAAGTTTTATATTTTCGATTTTCTCTAGATTGTACTTCTGTTCGCAATTTACTAATATTAATACTTACTTTATAATTATCTTTTTCCATTTTTATTATAATAGAATCAAGCAGGTAAAACAATGTAGTTATTATTTATAAGATAGAAAAATAAGAAATAGAACAAACAATAAGAAATGCAAAACTATATTTTATATTTCTAGATATTGAAATTTTTTAGGAAATAAAATATCACTAGAATAATAATAAGTAATATATCACTATATTTGAATAATCATTGTATAATGTCTTCAAATTTTCGTCAGGTTCTATTTAACAAAGATATATGTCAAGGTGCTGTTGAATATAATGGTTCTGGAGACTTATTAGTCAAAGGCCAACTTAAAACTATGTCATCCCAAGCAACTATTTACTTCTGGGCTGCCGCACCACCCACTAAAGGTATCAGTTTTTCTGGTTCTGGTATGCCTTATCCTAGCCCGTTAGTTGCATATGACCGTACTCCTAATAAAGGTGTTGTTAAAGCTATAAATGGACAGTTTAATTTCAGTATTAAGCATCCCAATGCATATTATATTGGTCTAGGTTCATTATATATTCCCCCTCATATCAATTTTAAAGTTTGCGAACCTGGTATGGCTGATAGTTATTTCAGTGTTCAGGTTGATGATGGTATTCCATTCCGAATGTTAACATATCCCGCACCTCCTACCAAAAAGCCACGTATTTCACCTATGTTTTATTGTGAGCCAGAAAAGGGGGCTCGTAGTCAGGAAGCTATTCTACGTGCAAGTGCGTATCCATCAACTAATACTATGCCTGATAATTTCTGGGGTGAACGTCCTCCTCGCTAAGTAATATGTAATAAATGCAGTTATTATTCTAGAATTGTCCTTCTAGAATTTTCCTTCTAGAATTGTCCTTCTAGAATTGTTTTATCATTTTTAATTTTTGTAATTGTTGTTTCAAGTTGATTTATACTATTATCTATATTATGTAATTCTAGATTAGATTTATCTAAATTTGCAAGATTGTCTAATACAGCGTTTAATTGTATATTTAAATCTTGTAATGTTTTGTTATGTGTTGTTAATTTATCTTGGATTGATAAAATTTGTTCTTCTAGATTAGTATAATTTTCTTTGTATTCTAGAGTTAATCGTTCTTTCATAATATTTAATCTTTCTACTGTACGTATTTTATGATTATCTAATTCTAGAAGAGCATTATTATATTCATTGACAATTTTATTTATTACAAGTACATCATAATTATCATATAAGTATTGTATTTCTTCTAATTTATCTTGTAATGCAGTCCTTTGCCCTTTTTCCATTTTATATTGGTCTTTATAACTTATTACTTTATTTCTAGAAGTATTAGTGGTCTGTTTGCTAATATTTTCAATATGTGTATCATTTTTAACTTTAGCTTTTTCTGCTTTTAATCCAATTATATTGATTCTAGCATTATTATTTGCAATAGTATTATCAATTTCTGCAATTATGTAATTAATATATTCTGGTTGCTTTAATTTTTCTATCTGAAGGGTAGCTATTGGATTAGCTAGAATAGCTACATCAGATACATCATATAAAGTATTATTATTTAATTTATTTATTAGGTTTATAATTAATTCATTATGTAAGTCATCATTATGGTTTGTGTTGGTATAATATGAGTTAATGATTTCTAATTTTAATTGTTCTAGAATTTTATTAATTTCTGATAATCTTTCTAGATGTTGATTATATATAGTACTTTGGTTGGAAATATTTTCAATTTGTTGTTGAATTTGTTTTTTTTGTATTTTCTTTTGATGTAATTCTTGTAAAACTGTTTTTCTAGAATTATGTGCATTAGTTTGCAATTCGGTAATAGTATTATTTTGTTGCTGTATTTGTTGTTGTAGTGAATTTATATTTGCAAAACACGATTGTTTTTCTAGATTAGCATTATATAAATTTGTTTGATGTTTATTATTAATATCACTAATAATATTATTTATATTACTGATTTCATCATTATAGATTGATGTCTCATTTTCAATATTTTGAGATAAATTAGTGGGTAGTAATTTAATTTTATTAGTAATATTAGTTATATCATATTTGCAGGATGTTATTTGTTTTTTTGTATTAGTTATTTGTGTTTCAATATCTAGTTTGCTTGATAATAAATTATTTATTATATTATTTGTTTTAATTGTAAAATCATTATTTGTTTGTGTATCTGTTAAAAGAGAAGATGCTAGAATACATTCACGTTTTAATAATAAATCTTTTAGTGTTGTTTCATATGTAGTCAGTTTTGCATTGAGTGTTTGTATTTGAAATTGTTTTTTCCTTTCCATTCTAGAATCCTATTAACTATTAGTATTAACTAATTTTTGTAAGAATATAGTTTAATATATATGTAGTTTTATTTTGATTATTGCAAACTATTGCTTATAACTATTTCATAACAATGACTTAAAAAATTGAAATTATTATATAATAAGAGAATTGAAATATATTTTGTGTCTAGAATGCATTATCATAATTTAACTCGTGTAATCTCAATGTTAGCAAATGCTAATAGCAAACTAAATATTGTTGATAGAATGACAATTATTAGTAGCGTTAATGAATATTTTCTTACAACAGAAAATAGAATTAATGAATTGGAAAAACAGGTAAAAAAACTAAATAATGATTTTGAGGTATATGAAAAAAATAGTTGTAAGACAACTAAAAAGCATGAGTAGAATGAATGAGTAGAATGAATGAGTAGAATGAGTAGCATGATTATAGATTATCATTAATAGCATTTTCAATATTTTCTTTATTAGTACCAATCATTGAGTGGCAAACGGCGCCATTTTTAAAATAGATAAAAGTAGGTACTTTGGCAATGTCAAAGTTTTCAGTAATAGACATTGTGTTTTCATCTTCAATATCGATTTCATGGAAATCTACATTAGGATAGTTTTCTTTTAGATATTCAAAAAAGGGTTTAATAGCTTTACAAGGACCACACCAAGTTGCTTTGAAATCCATAACAATTAGTTTGGTTGGATTAGCTTGGGAGTAGGTCATTAATTCATCATAGGAATTGCAAGATGTAGCCATATTGGATTAAGAAGCTTTGCTTTGAATATTTAGATTATAATTAGTATTTTTAACCTAGGCTTTTTTTTAAGTTTATAAACTCATTAATAATATAATTAATAATATAATTAATTATTTTCAATTTTTTATATATATTTTATTATATTTTATATATTTTTATATATTTTTATATATTTTTATATATTTTTTATACAATTGCTAGGGCTGAGTTATTGAGACAATCAATAATTACACATTCTGCTATATTACTAGGTTTATAAATAAAATATAGCCAATTCCAAGGAATATATATTAGATTACCTTTACGAACTACAATTTCAATAAAATTTATTTCCATTGGATCTTTATCTAGCATAGTAGTAGCATCATTTGTTGATACATTATGTGTAAAAGGTTCTAATTTAGATAGTTGGTCTGGAGGTGTTATAATAATTCTAAATTCGCCGGTAATACATCCAAAACATTGTAGATAATTTTTTTGTTGAATAAAGAATATTCCATTCTTGTCATCTAGAATAATATTACGTATGTCTATATTCCAATCATAAGATAATGGTAAATTATAAGGTTCCAAATTAGTTTTAATTATTTCAGTATATTTTATTTCAGTTTTTGTAGCAATTGTTTCTTTAATTTCTGGTAATGATTTATCAATTAGTTTATTGAATTCTTTCCAGAAATACAATTCACGTTGGAAAATAATAGGTTGATGTTGGGAAAATAATTCATATGCTAATTCGGGTTCCGGATCAGATGTTTGTAAAATGTTAAGCGTGTTATTAATTGTTTTTAAGGTGGTAATATGACAATATGCAAAGAAAACAATTAATAATACTAATAAACATCCTATATATTTTAGCATTTTATTTTAGTAGAGTGGGTTGTGTTGTGTGTTATTAGATAATCTAGAATGTTATAATAAAATTATTTCATAGAAAAAAACATTGTATAATAAAATTGTATAATAAAATTGCAAAATAAAACAACTTAAAAACTTAATATAACATACAAATCATTATAACAATTATAATACTTCTTTAGGTTTAAAACACCGAAACACTATTTTATTACAATGGCTACTACAACTGAGGCATCAACGCAACTAACTGGCTGTGTTAAATGGTTTGACAATGGTCTAAATTATGGTTTCATTACAGTTCTAACTGAGGGTGAACATCGTAATGCTGATGTATTTGTTCATCAGTCCAATATTCAGACCAAGCGTGATTGTTTTCGTACGCTCTATACTGGTGAGTGTGTTCAATTCACTCTAGCCAAGTCAGACAATGAAAAGCATCCGTTTCATGCCGTAAATGTTTCTGGTTATAATGGTACAATGCTACATTGTGAAAATCCTAGCTACCGTCCTCGTGGATTCCGCGGTGGTCGTGGTGGTCGCGGTGGTCGCGGTGGTAATCGTGGCAATAGTGGTCGTGGTGGTTTTAGTGCTCGTAATGAGGGTGATGCTCCCGCTGCTACTACTGCAACAACCACTACTGAACCTGTAGTAGCTAGTGCAGCTCCAGTAGAAGCAACAGAATCTCGTCAAGATAAAGCACCTGAGCAAATAACTGGCAAGACTACAACTGGTGCACGCCGTGGCCGTGGTCGTGGTAAGACATCTGCTGTATAGATTAGTATTGTTTAACCAACCGTTTAACCAACCGTTTAACCAACCGTTTAACCAACGGTATAATAAATCACTATATACTAGTTTATTATTTTTGCATTTTTTATTTAGTAAAAATTATATGTTATATAAATTTTGTGTATTGTTTGTTGTGGTGTATTTTTTCTATCTAAATTATAATACTAATAAGTTTTTCATAAGTTTTTCAGAAATGCCAGAAAAAGTAGATTTGTATAATAAAACAGGGTTTTATCATAAAGAAGAACAGATTTTTTCAAATACAAGCGTAATTATTTTAATTTTAGTCATAGCTTTGTTATTTATAGGTTATGTAGTATATAAATATTTTAATACAAGTATGGATAGTCTTATTCAAAATAATAGTAGTTATTATGGTAAAAATATTTTATTATATGAGCCATTATTTCAGCAAACAACTAATACAATTAAGGATTGTATAGATATGTGTAATAATGATATAACTTGTGATGGTCTAACATATAATAATAATACTCAGACCTGCATGGGTACTAAAAATGGTCAAATAAGAAATGAAACATCAGAATATAGTGCTTGGGTTAAACCACCAAATGCTACAACTGAAAAGAATACAGATTTTAAAAAAGCTATTCTAGTTGGTTATACTAAATTACCCCGTGTAATATCTGGAATGAAAATATCAAACCCTTATATGTTAGGTTATTTTTGTTATTCATTTAATCTAACAATTACGATTTCTATAAAAATTATGGTTATTGGCGTCATATATTCCACAAAGGTACTGATATTACAACTGGGACTACATTAAGTTATCAATCTTGGGAAAATTTAGTTAAAGACATACCAAATCAAGTAATCGGTATATGGTTAGCACCATTTAGCAATAATTTACGTATTGCAGTAAGTACTACTAGTTTAGCAAACCGTGCTTATGGTTCATATTCCGATGCATTTGTTGAAAAATGTACGTCTGACGGTAATTGTTTTATATCTGATATGCCTAGTGGTAAATGGGCTGATACATCTAAAGCAGGTGATGGGTCAAATCCGAAAACTAAATTAGAAACTTATGTGGAATATTTTGACCAAGATTTGCAGAATATACCTATTAATAGTCAAGTAAATATAACTGTTAATTTTCGCAATAATATAGCTGAAGTATATTTTAATGGAAAAATTGTAAAAATAACGCAATTAGATGGTACACCTAATTCTGACAAATCTAATTTATATGTTATGAATGAGAAGACAGCTAACTGTGAAATTAGTAATCTACTTTATTATCCCGATGCACTTAAACTTAAAGATGTTAATGATATTGTTGCTATTGCACCTCAAATATCATAAATACATGTTCAAACAATCACCTTTATAATTTATTACTGGCTTGTTTAAGTAATTTTGCATCCTTATGAGCCTCATTACTAATACGTCCAAATGATTTTATTAGCTCTCCGAATACTTCTTTTGTTGATTTTTTAATATTATTTTTATTCTGTATATTTTGTTTGCTTTGCCGCTTACTATTACGTACTGTATGGGCTTTACTAGATTTATGTTGTTGTACGCTTTTACGAGAAACTAATGATTTTTCTTTATTTGGTAATAGTGCTACCTTGTCAACACATTTATTACCTGGATAATCAAACATACATTTTGGATTTGCCTTACAGAATTTAGCCTTACGAATTTGATTGCAAGGTACATTAATATTCTGTGTATGTGTTTGTACCTGCATTTGTGTTCCTACAGGAGGTACTTGTATTCCTTTTGCTACTTTACCTATTGATTTTTTAGAAACACTACGCTTTTTAGATTTATTATTAATTACTGGCATTGCTAATAAATTATCCATTTTTAACTGTTTTACTGATGTTTTAATTGAAGATACTCTATGGGTAGGGGCTGATTTATGGGCTGATTTATGGGCTGATTTATGGGCTACTATATTTACAGATGGTGCTTGTTCTACATTGAGATTAACCATTGGTAATTCTTCTTTAGTAATTGGTTCTGGAACTGTGTTCTGAATTGGTACTTGTATAGGTTCTGCTGCAACATTTACAACTGCTTCTTTAACTGATTTTACTTCTTCAATAGATTTTGTATTTTTAGTATTTGAATTAGATTGTGCGAATTTTACCATATTTTCTACTACTCTATCATCTTTAAAATCTGCAACTTCTTTACCATTAGAATACATTTTAATGGTTGGAAACCCTGCGATTTCGGGTTTATTTTTTAGGTCAGTAATAAAATCACTTTTAACATCAGCAATTTTAACATTACTACTGTTAACACTAGGATTTTTCATTTTAGTAATGAATTTTTCCCATTCAGGTTTCATTGCATTACAATGACCACACCATTCTGCATAATAAAGAACCATCCAATCACCATCTTTAAGTAGATCGGATAATTTAGACGCATCATCTGGAGATACTACTTTCATATACATTTTTAAAATTAAAATATATTTAACGCTACTTATAATTTAGTTAGATAATATTCTAGAATGTTGTATTCTAGAATAAAAATAGAATAATACATTAAATAAGTAGTGATTCCTAGTATTGATATCTAGAATGAATACATCAGTATTATATGTTATTATAATGTTTGTAATATTAATTGCTATGTTAATAGCATATTATTTTTACTATTATCTTCCAAATACTAGCAATATTAATAAATACAAGATTGAATTATTATCTACAGAAACAGAATTTAATAACGAATACGAAAATTCTATGCAGGTAGCAAATTTAATTACTACACGTAGCAATCTATACGTACCTAAATTAGGTTATGGTTTAACATTTTCCTGGGAAATGTTTATACCCAATTTAAGTGGGAATGACAAATGGAATAACGGCTTTAATATTCTTAAACCACTTATTACTATTAATGATTCACCTCAAATATCATATCATCCTAAGAAAAATTATCTATCTATTATTCTTAAATATCGCGATAATCCTTTTCGAGCACAATTCGCAGAAATTAAATTTGATAAAATAAAACAACAAAAATGGTCTAAATATATTGTAGTAATTAACGGTCGTACTATTCAATTATATATAGATGGTATTCTAGTATCCACGCATTTTTTACCTAGCTTACCAGTAATTTATGATATTGATAGCGAACTTATTCTAGGACAGAAAAACAATAATTTTCTTGGTAAAATACGGAATGTTAATATGATACCTTTTCCTATTTCATACAATGATATTTCCAATATCTAGAATACCTATCTAGAATGGCTATCTAGAATGGTTGTCTTTTTTTTGATATATTTTTTTACTAATTTTCTTAGATAATTTCTTACATTAATATAATACGTAATAATAGTACTACACTGTTTGAACATAATCAATTGAAATGAATAAAAATACTAACGCTAATCAAGCTAGTGTAATGAATACACGAAATACAAATATGCGACTAGTTCAACCCACAAGTGCACGTAATACATCCTCTGGAAATGTATCAAAGAGTTATAGTGGTTCTAATGTTTTCGGTATAGTTTTATTAGTTGTAATCATCATATTAATAGCAGGTGCTTGTTATTGGGCATATACTGTATATTCCAACCGTACATTCCAAACATCTACATCTGTAGAAGTATTAGCTGATGTTAAAAACGCTGCTAGTAAATTTGCAGTAGGTTCTGGCAGTATACCTAATTCCAAATACAGTAATGAATACAGTATCAGTATGTGGTTAAATATTCTAGATTATACTTACAATTATGGCAAGGAAAAAGTAATCCTACGTCGTGGAACTGCAGGTTCTAGCAATCTAGAAATTGTTTTAGGGGATAAGAATAATGACCTTATCGTTCGTATTAAACAACAAGGACCTACACCATCATCATCTATGACACTATCTAAATTCGCAGATGTTGCACCCCAAATTCAAACCCATCAAAATAATACTAATACACCTATAGACATTAATACTAGATATATTCATGGTACCGAAGGTAATCCATATATTATCAATAATTGCGTTGCTAATGGTGGCAACACCAATGGTGGTAAAGCATTTGAAAAGATTTCTGGAAATCAAATAGATTACCCAACTATTAAATATGATATTGCAGGCGGATGTGATAATGTCTTAACCACATTAAAACCTGCAGATGCCATGACTATTATGCTAGAACAATCTTTTCGAATGAAAGAGGAATTTAATGGCACATCATATAATGGTGATTTACAACAATTAGGTCGTATTGATACTGCAAAGGTTTCAGATAATAGCGCACCCGTAGAAAGCCAAGTTCTAGATAACAATTATTTTAATATGGTTTCTGGTAATACTGTTATTCCTAGTGGCAAGAAAGAACGATATTCTAATATTCCTAGCCTAAATAATACTAAAGAAAAATTTGAAATAACATTACCTGCCACTACTACACCTGCTACACCTGCTACACCCACAATAGTATCTACTGCTACAACTCCTGAAACTACAACACCACAAACGGCTACTTGCCTAATAGATTCTACTCTAAATCAAGACCCTACCGTCGGCACTTGTATCTACAAAATGATACCCCTCCAAAAATGGGTTCACGTAATCATCAGTGTATATAATCAAGTTGTTGATATCTACATCGACGGACAACTCGCATCTAGCTGTGTCCTTAAAGGTTTTCCTGCCATTAGTACAGATGATGTAGACATAACCCCTGACGATGGGTTTTCCGGTCAAATTAGCCGGGTTTCATTTTCTAATACAGCAATGACAGTTCCTAAGGCATTATCACTTTATTATGATGGCCCAGTCCCATCTACTAGTTTATTTTCTATGATTCCTACTTGGGTGTGGTACGGCATTATTCTATTAATAGCAGTTGCTATAATTTATTCCATCTTTATGTAAATTACCTCATTCAGAAAAAAATAAATAGAAAAGTTATAGAAAAGTTATAGAAAAAGATTTAATATGTTAAATGTCTTTTCAGGTAAGTAGTTAACAAAGCTAACCACACAACCTTCTAAAGGCAATCTTTGCTTGATTTTTTAGGTGAGTGGTAGCAAAGCTAACCACACAACCTTCTAAAGGCAATCTTTACTTGCCTTTTTAGGCACGCAAAGATTGCCTTTTCAGGTGCTTAAACGAATTTTATAATCCTGGTTGAAACCACATGTAGTCGGTTAAAGGATATTATACTAAAATATTATACCAAAATATTATCATATAATAGTATAATAGTATCATTAAATAGAACTAAATGGCAGAAGCAAATAAACCCGCAAATGCTACCGGCAATAAACCCGCTAATGCTAGTAATAAACCAGCTAATGCTAGTAATAAACCCGCTAATGCTACATCTTCTAATTTAAATAAATTATCCAATGCAGAATTAAATAAATTATTATCAGAAACTAATGCATTAACTAATAATAAAACTACAACCAATGCATCTGCAAATAAACCTGCTAATGGGAGCAATCAAAAAACAAATAACACACCTAAGAACAATACACCCAAGAACAATACACCTAAGAATAACACACCTAAGAATAACACACCTAAGAATAACACACCTAAGAATAACACACAACCAAATAATAACAACAATAACAATAACAATAACGACAATAACGACAATAATAATAATAATTCATTAATGACTAAGAAAAATAATGAAAAGCCTGAAAATAAACCTAGTATTCTAGAACAGGGTATGGAAAGTATGGGTGATGTTATTGGTAATATTCGTAATAGTATCACTGGCAATAAAACATCTACAAATAATAAAGAGAAAGCTGAGAATAGCAAAGCAGAGAATACCAAAGCTGAAATGAATAAAGCAAATGAAAATAAGAAAAATAATTCTAGAAAGAATGAAAATACTAGTTCTTTTATTGAAGATATAATGCCAGAAGAAGGTGAAAGTATGTGGTATTTAGTTTTTAAAGTAGTAATATTAGTAGTAGTTTTGATTGGATTATATTATTTAGGTAATTATCTACTTACCAGATATCTAACTGCTAGTGCTAATACACCTATGCTATTAAATACTACTAAGAATGGAAAACAGGCATTAGTTGTCAGTCAAGACCCAACCAGCATTAATTATATTCCTATTAAGAAATCAGAAAACCAAGAAGGCATACAATTTACCTATGGTTTCTGGTTTCTAATAGAGAATTTTGATTATAAGAAAGGTGAATGGAAACACGTATTTCATAAAGGTAATTCATCTAGCTATCCTAACCGTGCACCTGGTGTATGGTTCCATCCAGATAAGAATAGTATTCGCGTCTATATGAATACTATGGATAATATTCTAGAGTATGCCGATATTGATAATATCCCGGTTCGTAAATGGGTTTATATGAACATTATTCTTAATAATAAGAATCTAGATTTATATATCAATGGTTATCTTAAAGTCCGCAAGGAACTAACATCTATACCTAAACAAAATGATGATGATTTCTGGGTTAATATGTATGGTGGTTTTGAAGGTTATCTTTCTAATATACGTTATTATTCATATGCAGTTGATTTTAATGAAATTTATAGCAATATTCAAAATGGTCCTAGTACTAATAACTGTATCGATACAGGTGAAGTACCACCTTATTTAGATGATAACTGGTGGTTTAGTTATAATGGCGTATAAGATTTATTTAAAGAGTTATTTTTTAGTTTTTAGTTTTTGTTATTAATTTTCTAACTTCAAAGTAATAGTACTGCTAGAATGACTAAGAAAACAAATAACATAAAACAAATAAATAATAATAAATCGAAGAAATATTCTAGAAAACATTCCAGAAAACACACAAATAAAAAATTAGGGAAACATAGTTATTATATAGCTCAATGTTATAATAAAAATTATGAATTAGATTATAAATATTTAGAAGAACATTTAAAAAAACTGGAAGTAATACCAGATAATAAATCTATGAATACCGTTGCTAATATGTATAAAAACATTGTTTCGAAAAAAAAAGTACCGTTAAGTTCAATATGTACTGCAAAAATGAACATACCCTATTTTGATAAGAAAACATTAAAAGCAGATGTTTTTTTCTTAAATCAAATAGTAAATTTTCCAAATAAGTTAGTTGATTATTATCCTAAATATTTAGTGAATAAAATAAATTATATTATTGTGGATAAAGTTTTTAATAAGTTTGATGTATTATCAATAATTACACATAATAATCCAGAATTAGCTAAATATTGTCCACATACATTCAAAATAAATGAAATGGACAAGTATCAATTTCCTAAATGGTATATATTACGACCATTAGATAGTTATTCCGGAATAGATATTTTCTATATTAACAATAAAAAAGATTTAGACGAAAAAATAAAATATTACAATACTACTAAAAATTATAGAGGAGTAATATACAATAATGAAGTAGCAGTTAGTGAATACATTACTAATCCCTTATTATTTAAAAAAAGAAAATTTCATTTACGATTGTATTTATTAATTTCTATATCTAGATTAGGAACTACATTAGGAACTACATTAGGAACTACATTAGGAACTACTTTAGGAACTACTTTAATATATAATTCCTTTTTATTACATTATGGAAAAATATTAACAGCTAAAGAATCTTTTGATATGCTAGAACCATTTAGTAAGGAAAAACATGATACTCATGTTAAAAGCACCGATAATGATTATAGTTTTCCAAAAGATTTTAAAAATGAATATCTCAATATATCAATAAATAAGGAAGATATGGATATACTATGGAATAAAATTAGTGATATATGTAAAGCTATTTCAAAAGGTATAGAAAAAAAACAAAAAAACTTAATATATTCTGATGTCAATAATTGTTACTATATATTTGGAATTGATATGATGGTGCGTAATAATCTAGATCCTGCATTCATTGAAATTAATTATAGTCCAGGTGTGGGTTTTAAAACTGAAATTGCATTAGATGCATTTAATAAATTATATTCTAAGTGGATTAATGAAACTGTTCTAGAACCACTATTTAAATATAATGATCCTATGAAAGCTAGAACACACCCAACTTATCTAGATATCTAGATATCTAAAATTACTATGTAGATTGATATATTTCATCATTTGATTTTTCATTTTCATTTTCTGCTTCTTGAATTGTAGATACTATATTCTTTTCAATCAATTTATCCAATAATAATTTATCATTATTTAATAATGATTCCATATCTTTTGTAATAATAGCAATATGTTCATTACTATTAAATACCGAATTTTGTAATTCTTGATATTTCGTTTGCATTAATGTATCCATTCTAGATAATCGAATTTCCATTCTATCATTTTTATCTCTTAATGATTGTATATCTAATCTCATAGTATCTATAGTCATTTCTAATTTACGAATTATATGTGAATAATCAACTGTTTCTACACTAGTAAGAAATGGTTCATATTTTGACTGTAAATTATCACTTCTAGATGAATAATTACCCATCTTATTCTGGTAAGACTTATTCTAGAATACTAGAATATTTTTATGTTATTAACAAAAACAAAAACAAAAGAAAAAGCAAAAATATTTTTATATGATAGGTGGGGCCTTAGATAATAATTCTTGTATTTGCTTGCGGATATTGATTTTATTATCATATTTATAGAAATCCAAATCTTTCTTAAATTTGCGTAATTCATCCTCTGTCATAAAAATATGGTCAGTATTATAAAATTCTTCCAAATCCATCAATGACATAACTGGAATCTCATCCCGATTCTTAAAGAACTCTCCACGTTGTTTCCCATCACCAAAATATTTATAAATTAATTCTAAAATAGTTGCAACCCGTATCCATTGTGCATTATTCTTACGATATTTATATAACATCCGTGTCATAATTAATAATCCCATTGGGGTTATTTTACCACCATAACCTCTATCTGCATATTTCTTACTTTCATTAATGACTTCATAAAAACTGGCATTTTCCGTTAATTCTTTTTCTGGAAGAAGTGGAATATCACTACCACGATAACCCATTTTTCGATCTAGAATCTTTTCAAAATCTACATTAACATATTCACCCAAACGCTTGAAAATATCTTCACTATCTGAAATTTTTAAATTTTTCTTACCTTTTTCATCCTCTGATATTATATTACGAAATTCATTAAAAAGATTACTCAAATTTACACCCACTAGAAAACTACCCTGTGTCCTTTTCATATCTCGCAATATATCCTCACTAATCAAATCGGAAAACACATAACCATATACATTAGGCTTATGCGCACCAAACTTTAATTTGCGTTGCGCTTTCTCTTCTTTTTCTACACCTCTATATTGCGCATATGTCGGCAAATCCATCATTGCTGGGAATTTTGACGTCTTATTCGGTGGTGGTGGTGGCATTCCTTCTTGTCCTGGTGGCATTGCCCCATTTGCACTCATCATTTGCTGAATAATTGGCGGAATAGGTTGTCCTTGTTCTTGTGCTAACTGTGCTATTTGTTCTGGCATAATACCTTGTTGCATTAAGGCTTCTACATCTTGTTGACTTAAGGATTGTAAATCCATCGGTGCATTACCACCCCCACCCAGGTGAGTATTATTCTTGCGCGTTTTTTTATAAGAATTCATTCTGGAATACTAATTCTATAACATAGTTATATTTTTTTGTAGCTTTTATCTATCTTGTTTCTAGCTTTTTTTCTTCCATTACTATAAGTGTATAACCGAAACAACCGCTAGAATGAATACTACATTCTGGGGTCCTAGTGGATGGAAATTTCTCCATTCCATTACTGCAATATATCCGGAAAAAACCACCCTTACTGATAAAATGCTAATGCGAGATTTTATGATTGTTCTCTGTGATGTATTACCTTGTAAATATTGTCGTGCCAGTTTCACTAAGTATTCCCAATCACTAGATATCACTCCATTTTTAGATAATAATGAAAAAATGCAAGAATGGATGTATAAAATGCATAATAAAGTGAATGGGAAATTACGTCGACAGGGATTTTGTACAACTGAAAATCCTAGTTTTGAATCAGTAAAAGATAAATATATAAAACAGACAATAATCCCATTAGAATTAATTTATGAACGCGTGCGTACTAATAAACTATCACCGGTAGATGGTATGGTAAAGATGATACATTTAGTTTGTGATATGGGATATGATTTTCTAGGTAGTATTGTTTTCAATTATCAGGGTTATTTTGCAAATTGCCACACTAGTGAAGAGAAAACTAAGATTGTTGCAAATTATCATAAATTTTTTAATCTAATTCCGGTAATGTTATCTAGCTATATTAGCAAATTAGGTTCTGGTGCAAAACTAGCATCTGATGCATATATACCTTCAAAATTAAAGATAAGAAATATGCTCTCCCAGAATGAACCTTATTCAAAATTGAAAAAATGGTTTTATGCTTGTGATATATTATGTAATTCTAGTAGTGGACGGTTTGCTAAGATAGAAGAATATGAAAACTATTTTAATAAACATATAATAGGCACGTGTAATAATCCCGTGGCAGATAAAGTTAAATCCTGCCGTAAATTAACCAAGAATGAAAATAAAAGTTATTCTAGAATACATTCTAAAAAACAAAAGCAAAAACAAATATAAATTAGATAAAATTGATTTATAACATTCTAGCATATCAAATTATAAAAGGTTAGAAAGGCTATATTGGCTAGAATGTCTTATCTAGAAACAGTGGATGACAAAAATATCAACACTTATTCATTAACTAATATTACTAATGATGAACTAAGTTGTATTGCCAGATACATTAGATATAATCCAAAGATTAAGGAAGTGAGAATTAATGGAATGCGATGGATTAGGAAAATGCCAAAAGATATTTGGAATGATACACTAGAACAAAAGATAAAATCACTTTCCTCCGAATATGCAAAACGTGATATTCTAGCAGGTGATATTCTAGCAGATGATATTTTCTGGATAGGATGCAAACAAATGCAATATGATTTGCATAATACTCTAACTCTAGAATTGCATACTACTAAATCAATGAATATTATTGAATATCGAGAAAAATGTATTCTAGATACAATGGAAAAAGTTATTACAGATAATGAATTTAATGACATTATAAACTAAGCATTATTAATAAATTGTGTAGATAGATTCTTCTGAATAGTAATAACTCGCAATCCAAATGAAATACAAGCATTACTAGTATCATTATCATTGATAGCCCCAAAATTAAAAGGGGTACCATCGGGTAGCAATAATCGTGTAGTAATTTTATTAAGATTAATTCGTGGATTATATACACGAGAAACGGTATTTTCAGAACTATCACCCACCATACGATAATATTTATATTTACCAACAGTACTATAATCAGTCAATATTGCAAATGCTTTGGATAAATAATCATTTGTGCCATAATAATTGCGTTGGAGTTCATCGAATTGTAATAGTAAATATGGAAAACTTTTTCCACCTGCATCACTAGAATCCGATTGATCACTAGTATCCCGTATAATTACATTCATTAACTCACATGATTTAATATTGTTGAAATTGCGTTCAATATAACCTTTACGGGGATTATTGGCTTGTCCAGAAGGTGCAGGTGCAAAATCAATAATAAAATTATTAGGGGTTGCAAAAGTATTTGTATCACGGTCATTAGAATTAATTACTACGTAAAAATCATATTCACGTAATTCGGGTTGCATCATATCGGTTTGTTTTTCTCTATCGCGGATGGGAAAATCTTCACTAAATGGTTCTGGTTTTTCGAGTTTTACCATATCCGTGGCAGGAGCCATATTTTTGGGTAATTCTGCTTCAACCGTTTTATCACTATCTAGTAATATAGCAACTTTGTTGGTATAATTTTCTAGATATGTATCAATGGATATTTTACTTTCAGTATCCATAGAAAATGCAGTGGTGTCATATTGAGTACCTTGACGATTATTGCTATGAATAGTGTTTTTAAATTTCTGGTCAATAATATCAATAATTTTGCTAATAGCTTTTTCATCTAAAGTTTGTTTTTTCATTGATTGGCTAACAATTGTTTCTATAGTGTTTTTACTAAATCCAGATGCTTCAATAGTATTTGGGTATTTCTGTTTAAAATGACTGTAAATTTTATCACTTATTTTTTCTGCTAATAATTTATTTACACGGTCTGACTGATTTGATGTTGCTAGAATAGGATGTGTAGGTAATCCATGTTGTCTTATATTACTATCTACTCGAGTATTTCCTAGACCATTGGAGGAATTAGTATTAATTGGACTTTGCTTAGTACTAGTATTTACAGGGGAAGCATATGGTGTGGGTTGAATATTAGTTTTGTATGGTGGTATATGTTGTTTAGTAGGGTCGAAAGCTTGAGGGGCTTTGGTGTAATGTGCGTTAGCACCTTCAAAAGTAGAATTGAGTAATAAATTGTTGTGATTCTGTGTGTTTTGTTGCGGTTGTATTCTAGCAGGATAAGACATTGTTTATGTGGTAAAATATTTATGTAATAGGTTATAGTATAATGTGATATTTAATGAAAATATTTGTACGTAAAATATCTAACATAGTAATAGAAAATGAAACAACAAACAAAAAAACAAACACAAAAACAAACAAAAAAACAAACAATTAAGTATTCTAGACGGACAAAAAAAAATAATCCTACATTGAAAGAACAATCTATACAATTATTTGAAAATGCTAACAAGACAAAATTATTATTAATGCCATATCGAAATGAAACACAAACTGCAAGTATATTTTTCTATTTCAAAGTGGGTAGTAAAAATGAGACTCCAAATATAAACGGTATTAGTCATTTTATTGAGCATATGATTTTCAAAGGTTCGCCCAAGTTTAAATCTTATCTAGACATTTCTAAAACTTTTGATGCAAATGGAATATCATTTAATGCATTTACTAGTAAAGATATGACAGCATATCACTATAAATTTCTTTCTACACCTGAAAATCTAGATATCATTTGTCGTATAACTAGTGATATGATATTAAATCCGTTAATGCGTGATAAAGATATTCTAACTGAACGTAATGTTATTATCCAGGAATTAAAAGATGATGCGGATGATATAGATGAATTTATTAACGATACTCTAGAATGCAGATTATTAGATGGTCATCCATTAGGTAATACCATTATTGGCACAGTTGAAACATTACATGCTATCGGCAGAAAAGAATTGCTAGAATATCATAATAAATATTATTGCAGGGATAATTTATTAATTGCGTTTAGTGGTAATATGAAACCTACATATTCTGGAATAATTAATAAATATTTTTCACAAGGAGAAAAAACTTTTAAACCCATTGCATTATCTACACAAGGAATTAGTCATATTATTCCATTTGAGGAAAAAAATTTAAATACTACAATAGAATGTTTTCCTAAAAATCTAAAACAGGATTATGTTCATATTGCATTTAAGACTAAAGGTATATTTGACCCATTATATATACATTATAAATTATTAGCAAATATTCTAGGTGGTAATATGAGTAGTCGTTTATTTGTAGAGATTCGCGAAAAGCTAGGGTTAGTTTATTCTATCAAATGTTCTATTACTAATTATGAAGAAGTAGGATATTTTGATATAAATACCCAGAATGAAACACAAGATACCGCAAAATGTATTGAAAATATTCTATATCAATTGAATAAATTAAAAAACAATGGTATAACAGAAGAAGAGTTGCGGGAAAATAAGAAGAATTATTGTGATATATTTGCAACTAATTTTGATGATATTGAATATGAGAATGAATATTATAGTAAACAAATTCTTTTTAATAAACCATTAGAACCTGCAACTTCTAGAATAGATAAGATTAACAAGCTTACTACAAAAGATATTCTAGATACTGCAAATAGTTTATTTGATTTTGGTAAAATGCATATAATAACATTTGGAAAGATAACAGAAAAAAAAATTAGAAAAGCAGTATCGAAATTCATATGATTTATTGGAAACTATGAACTCGAACCTAAAAGTCAGATACAGTGTATTGCTTGCAAAGACTAATAAAACCATTGTTGAAACTATGGATTTTACTAGCCATCAAATCACGGGCATTGAAATACAAACAGATACCTGCAACAAGTCCAATAAAACGTGCCAATTTATCATCGACATTATTTTGTTTGACGTTTGCTGCAATGATCCATTTGAAATGTCCCATTTTTTCACGGATATTGTCTGAATAGATTGGATTGACCCCAATACCGTATTCAAACAACATTTCGCGTTCTTTGATGTAATTTGTTGTTGTACCCAGAAGAGCTTCCATAAAAGCAATAGATGATTTTGCTGCGACATTCCAGCAAGATTCATTGCGAATATTGAACTGGTCGCAAATATTCAAAGCATCCATTGACAGTGTCCAGCTATTCACGCCTTTAACGTATTCATCGATTGGAATTGTGATGTACTCATCGCTACCGCTTGTTGCATAGATAGTTTTCGGTAGGTTCTTTGCACCTAACTCTTCAGGCCGACGGGCCGTCGGTACAACCGGAGCTGCCGCGCGCGGGCGTTCTGCTACAGCACCATCACGGGCACCAGAACCATTACGATTGTTGGGGCGGTCAGCACCATCACGGGCACCAGAACCGCGATTGTTGGGGCGGTCAGCACCATCACGGGCACCAGCACCGCGATTGTTGGGGCGGTCAGCACCAGCACGGGCACCAGCACCATTGCGATTGTTTGGCTTGGATTGGAAAGACATTGCAATAATTGCTGTAGGATAGAATATTAAATTTCAATATAGATTTCAATAATCAATTTTTCCTTAAAAAAATAAAAAAAACTAAAAAACTAACAAAAACTAAATGAAAATTTATACATTAGGTTTTGTACATTTTGTTGTCATACTTTTATCAATAATTGCTTTAACAGCAATATCTGCGGCAGCTTTTTGTTTGTCAGCTGGAGTAAGACCACTGCTATCAGCGCATTGCCCGCCTTTGGATTGAACATTATTATCGTGTTCGAACTTAGCCCAGTTAAAAGAACTACGACCGATATTAACATAAAATACATAATAGCCTACAAATGCTAGAGTTGCTAGTAAAATAATTACGGTAATAATTAGACAGGTTGCGCGAGGGAGCATACCGGTAAGACATAGCAATAGACATACTAGAATGATAGTTTGGACTACTATGAGTAATTTGTAAAGAAATAGGTAATATTGTTTTTTGTCAAACATATATTTTTGTTGTTTGATGTGTTCATTTGATGTGGAAGTTTGTAATTGTTTCTTTTGAATATTATCAATTATTTCTTGTGTTTGAGAATTTAAATCTGCAATATGTCCATCAGCTTTGCGGATTTCATCAAAATAAAAACTACGCAATTTAGTATTTTCCTGATATTTTTTATTAACAAAATCCCATACAGTTTGACGTGCTTGAGTTAAATCATTAACTTTAGTATCAATTTTATAATTTAATAAATCACTAGTATAATTGCCTGCATTAGGATAATTCGCCTGTTGTATTTGCTGGAATAATTTATCATTTTTTTCAATTGTATTTTTAATTGCAGTTAATAAATTTTGATAATCACTTGAACCAGTTGCAGCATTTAAGGGTATCGTTGTTGATGTTGCCATTGTAAGGTTATTTAATATGTAGCTAACTTTATATTAAATATATATTTTATATTCTCCTAGAAATACATTTTACAGACGCATAATAGAACGATGAACATTATTTACCCGTGTGTTATTTCCAGATACTCTAGAATAATTGCTATAAACAATATAGATTACAATTCCAATAACACATAAAACCATTAATAGGTTAATACCAATGTAAATATAGTTATAAAAATTCATATCATCTGTACCAGTTTTAGTGGAATTAAGACTATCATTTCTAGCACGACTTAATACATTCATTTCATTATCTTTTTCTTTTAGCAATTTAATATTATTCATCAGTGTATCAATTTGACTAGTTTTTTCATGAAGTTGGTTTTTTTGAGCCATAATTAAATCAGTATCTTGATTAACATTATCAATCATCGATTGGCTTACATTTATAATCTGTGTATTATAATTCTGTACCTTTGGTTTTAAAGTAGTGTTTGCATATATTCTGTCATTTGCATTAGAACTAGCACTTTGGCTACTATAATCACGATAGTTTTGTGTATATGAAGATAATAAAGTATTATAGTAATTATTAATCTTATCTAGATTTTGCTGACGTAATGTAGTATAATCCGGAATAGAAATATTACAATCTGAACTTGTATTTGATTGAGTTGATATAGGTAGAGTGGAACTTGTAGGTGTAGCTATTGGTGCAGTCGATGACGCTTGTTGGGTAGTAAAAGGAACAGTAGTTCTTCTAGACATTTTTTATTATTGCTAAGTATCTATTATTATATTCATTGATATTTATTCATCGTATTTTATTCTATCTGGATAACAAATTACAGTTTTATTCTAGCAGATACTCCAGAATAATACTCATTGAAAAAATAAGAAAAAGATAGTTAAAGATAGAATAAGATAGGATAAGATTATGAGATAGTTTCGCATTTATTACATTTAATTAAGGGTATTAAACTTACATTCCCTAAGTAAATATTTGTTATATTGAATGTAAATATATATTTTATATTATCAAGTTTTGATGTAGATAACATATCTAGAGATGGTTTATCTAGATAAGATTTCATATTAAGTTCCCAATTATTGCCTCCACGATATTTAAGAATATTATCATATCGAAACATTTCAATAGTATTCATGGAATTATTTAGTTCATCTTTAAAAAATTCCTTATTTATATCCTTTGCAAATCGCAATATATAATTATTAATATACTCATCAGTTTTATTCAACATTTTTATAAATTCTGCTTGCTGTGCATTACTGTTATCCAGCGTTATTTTAACAGTAATATAATTATAATTATGTTTATCTTTATAAACAAGTCTTATTTGCGAAGCATGTATTGGCGGTGTTTTAAAAAATAACCCCTCTAGAAATATAGACGGCGACTTATAAATAATTTCAATATATTTATGTTTTTTAACGTTTGTATAATTTAAATATATCATGTTAACATCAAAATATTGCTTTTTAATGCAAATATACTTAAACTCTGCACTATTATCTGTTTTTTTATAACCACTAAATGCATTACTACTAAGTACATTGACCCCTACATTATTATTGCTAAATATATTGCTACTAAATGTATTAGATATTGTATTTAAAGTATATTTGTTATTTGCAACAATTGTAGTAATATTGGAATTTATATCATTATTTTCCATTGTACTTTCTAATGTGTTTTCCATAATACTTTCTAATGTGTTTTCCATAATATGTTTTAAATTATTATTAAACAATTACTAAATAATTACTAAATAATTACTAAATAATTACTAAATAATCAATTTTATTCTAGCGCAACAATATAAATAAGATAAAAAAAATATCTTTCTAATAATTAGAAAACAATTTATAAAAAATCTTATCTTCCAGAATGGATTTTATGAATGCTATTGATACCCGCGAACTCTGCCGTCGTGTAGTTAAATATCTACTTATGGGCGTTGTCATTGCAACTTGCTCTCTAGTACTACCCAAGCAAAAGCTTGACCTCGAAGCCGTTCTAGCTCTTTCTCTAGTAGCCGGTGCAACTTTTGCCATTATTGATACTTTTATGCCCACTATGTCATACCCCGTTCAACTCGGTGCGGGTTTTGGTATTGGTGCCGGCCTAGTTGGTTTTGGTGCGTAAATATTTTAATTTATTAAGTTAATTTATCCTTTTTCTAGTATGTCATAGTATGTCATAGTATTTTATAGTATTTTATGTTTTGGTTATTTAGTGTAGTTATTCTAGCAACTAATAATTTATTTGATTAGATATAAAGATAGAAAATAATAGAAAATAATAGAAAGAAAATATTAAATCTTGTCGATATGCATTAAATCTTGTCGATATGCATTAAATTTTACCAATTGGTATAAGGTTTATGCTATTCGACAATAGATATTCTAAAAAGAAAACATATCTACTTACCAGAAAGGAGTTGATATTTGGAATATGCTATCCAAGCTTGGTAAATCATAACACCAATACCTAGAATAACTAGTAATTGCCAAATAAATTCTGGGAAGCTAGGATGGTTATGGTAAAGACCAATTAGAATGAGTAGAGGACCAACGAATAATACGTGGAATAGATTAATACTATATAATGCTGCCATGATAGATAGATAATAGTTTTGTAAAAGTTTTTAATATGTTTTTAATATATTGTATTCTAGACAGAAAAAAATTATAGGATTAATTATAGCATAAATTAAAATAAAATGTTAAAAAATTGAAAGTTAATAATACAATAAATTACAAATACAACACATACAACACATACAACACATACAACACATACAACACATAATGGCTTCACTAAGTGCGTCCTCTTTGATGGAAAATATTACAAGACCTCATTCAATTGAAACAAATTCTAATATGACTTACCCACTGCGTACTGCTAATAAGGACTACAAACTTGCATTCTCTTATACACCAAGTCGTCGAAATATAGAATGCTTAGGATTTAACAAGATTAATCATAGTAAAGTAAAATACAATTTTAATAGTAGAACATTTCCATTGGAAACTATTCTAGAATAACTATACACAAAAAACAAATAAAAATAATTGTTATGTTATTTGTTATGTTATTTGTTTTTAGTATTGTTTTTTCTACTGTGATTATTCTCCTACTATATTCTAGAATAGAAGGACAGAACAACTATACCTTCCAGAATGACATCATTAAATGCTCCTCCCGAATTACCCATTTCATTTTATTTATTAAAACAATGTAAATTATGGGTATGGGATTTCGATGACACTTTGATAGATGTTTCTACATACCTTAAAAAAAATATGTCCCCTGATACAATACTTAAACGATGTGATGCAGAATTAGACCAAGAAGTACCTCAATGGCGTTATTTCCGTAAATTAGTAGAATTTCTAGTATCACACGGTCGCTATGTAGCCATAGCCAGTTTTGGCACCTATGAAATCATCCAAGCATATATGAAACGGATTATGGGATTCAACCAACAATTCTTTACTAAGAAAAATATAATTGCACCTTGTATCCAAGCTCGCGATACTTACCGCTTTTCCCTACCACCTAACAAAAATGAATACATCTATAACCTAATGCGCATCTATCGTATCCAAGATTTTAAACGGGTAGTCCTATTTGACGACAAACCTAGTAATATTGCAGATGCAATTGCAATTGGAATTATAGGTGTGCAGATTGCTACCCCATCAAATGGAGATAATCCCACAACCCCTGGAAAAATGTATTTCGGTCCATGGATTATGGATGAATTTGATAAAAAAATAAAAAAAACCTGCGGAGATGAAATATACCTCAATCGTACATATACCGGTATTGCAAAGGGGGCAAATCGCAAGGAAAACTATACCGACACCCCGGCATTTAATGACCCACCAAATAGTGATATCAACTTTGGTACTGGTGTCCGGGCTAAAGACGGTTATTTTATGGAAGAATATGATTATACATTAGGGGTTAATGATAAAGTCGATGCCCTGTATAATAAAAGCACCCCGGCATTTGGTACAGGTATTGGTGATAGAAAAGTTCTAGGGCGACCACAATTCCGATGGAATGGATATAAAAATAGTGCCAAAGATGCACCTAATCCTAAATGGTATAATGGTAATTATGTTAATGTCCCTGGATTAGTTAAAACCGAGGGTTATTGGGATGAAGCCGGTTTATGTGGTTCTAGCCTTAGCTTTTGGGATGTACATCAAAAAGCCCTACTAGATACTAAGAAAGATAGTAAGCAAAATATTAATCCCCAGAAAGAAAATAGTATTAATGAGATTGATAATACTACATTAGGTATTAATACTGGTGGTAGTGTTAGCGAAGGTTTTAGTTCTAGAGGAGATAATACTAGTAATTGTGGATGTAAAAAGTTTGAATGGAATTGGATTATATTGCTGTTGGTGTTGTTAATTGTTATTATGGCAGTTATTGTAATACAATGCTAGTGGTGTATGTGTATCCTTTTACCTACCACACTAAAAACTCACAAGTTCGTTTTTGAGTGTGTTCTCCAAAAGGATAGGCCAAAAATAAGTTAAGACTGATAGGTGTTGTAACACCTGAAAAGGCAAGCAAAGCTTGCCTTTAGAAGGTTGAGTGGTTAGCTTTGCTAACCACACACCTATCCGTCGGTTAAAGGATGTTTTTGTGTGTATTCTTTCTGGGATTGATATTTTTTCGAGATTGTATTCTGGAAGAGCGTCTAGAATAATATCTGCCACCAGCCTGTGAACTATTAGTTGGATTTATGTCAGCAAAAATATTTTTTATAGTGTTATTAGCTTTTATATTGTTAGCGGTTTGTTTTCTTGTCATCTCATTAACCAATTCTTTTACTTTATTATCGTTTTGTAGCTGTTTCTGTGCCATTGTAATATAGTGTAGTTGCAGTTTTTCTTGTTCATTTAGTGCAGTTTTTCTACCTTCTGTAATTTTATTTTTCTCTGAATCCAATTCTTGTTGTATTTCTTTTAAACTTGCTTTTATATCTTCTGCAGTTCTGGGTTTTGATGTATTAAATAATTTAGTGTATTTACCAAATATATTACGAGTATCAAATCCTAGAATATTCTTAACAAAAAAGCTTAAGCCTGCTAATCTAGGTTTGGTAGTAGCCTTTTTAAATCTACGTAATTCCCGGCGTTCCTTAGATTTCAATCTCCTTAATTCATTAATGTTGGTTGTTTTTAATTTCGCAGTCTTTGCAATACCAGAAATAGATTGTTGCGCTGGTCCCAGTCCTCGTGCTACTACTGATGATGGTCCTGGTGCTAGTCCTGGTGCTGGTCCTGGTGCTGGTGCTAGTCTTCGTGCTGGTCTTAATTTGCCTGATGCCTCTGATTTATTCTTTTGTGATTTTTGTTCTTTTCTTCTAGCACGTCTTCTATTTGCACGACTAGATAAGTTTTTACCTGTATTTTTAGGGGGTGGCGCTTGTACTGGTGCTGGTGCTGGTGTTGTTGATGGTGCTGGTTCTTGTGTTGGTGTTGGTGCTGGTGCTATTGGTGCTATTGGTGCTATTGGTGCTATTGGTGCTGGTACTGCTTGTGGTGTTGGTACTGCTGGTACTGCTGGTACTGCTGGTACTGCTGGTGTTGGTGTTG
>Ga0214921_10002654_pt1 | contig 28687 bp, 29 predicted proteins | sample LL1505_MetaG_FD_177992 | JGI IMG/M metagenome (GOLD analysis project Ga0214921, IMG submission 177992) | Freshwater microbial communities from Lake Lanier, Atlanta, Georgia, United States - LL-1505 | ecosystem: Environmental > Aquatic > Freshwater > Lake | place: USA: Georgia | collected...
ACTTTCCATGGCAAAGTTGGTATGTCTGCGGTATGATACTTTCCAGAAGGTAATTTCTGGGGTTCCGGTAAGGAAGACGTCTTGTGCGCCGTAGGCGACTAGTTGCATTAGTGCTCCACCCATTTTTAGGATATATACTATTCCAAGAAAATAATTTCAGAAATTATTGCTAAATAAATAGAATTGTGTGTATTAATTCACAATTCTATTTTCGAGTTTTTTCATATGTATATAACTGTTACCATATATGCTATGCATATTGGAAATATACATAAAAAATGATATATTAGGTTTTAAAATTCGATACAATGAAATTTTCTAAATAATCTTCCTGGAATATTTCTCTACGATTTTCATGTTTTTTCGTAAAAATATATTTTTCATTTATTTTCTTAATCGACCAACCATCTTCTAGTGCATTGTTTATAAATATGATTTTTTGATATTGTTTTTTATTTATTTTTATATTATCTGGCGTTTCCAACAAAATGGATGTATCTGACATGAATTTAATAATACTATATTATCTAGACATATAGCGAAATTCACAGTTTTACGATTTATATATAATTATCTAATTCGTCAATACTTATTCCCATATCTAATAGTTTTTGAATTCTCGAAGGGTGCATTGTGATTTGCATCAATTCTTCTTTGTAAATACAACATCTTGATGTCAATGCTTCATAGTCTAATTTAAATATACATGGATTTTCTGATAAATAACCCCAACATTCATCGTCTAATTTACCAATATTTTGTTCTATTAAATGAATCGCATTTGGGTTTTCTGATAAACTAGCCCAATCAATTTTTTTTGGATTTTTTTCCAATAAAGGAATCGCATTCGAATTTGCTGATAATATAGCCCACTCAATCTTATCTCGGTTTGCTTCTAATAAAGGAATCGCATTTAGATTTCCTGATAAAACGTTCCAATCGATTTTATCGGGATTTGCTGCTAATAAAGGAATTGCATTTCTATTTGATGATAATAGAGCCCACTCAATGTTATCAGGATTTGCTTCTAATAAAGGAATCGCATTTGGATTTTCTGACAACGCAAACCAGTCAATTTTATCAGGATTTGCTTCTAATAAGGGTATTGCATTTGGATTTCTTGATAACCATGACCAGTCAATTTTATCTTGATTTTTTTCTAATAAATGCATCGCATTTGGATTTTCAGATAACCATTCCCAGTTAATTTTGTCAGGGTTTTTTTCTAATAAATGAATCGCATTCGGATTTCTTGATAACCATGTCCAGTGAATTTTATCTTGATTTTTTTCTAATAAAGGAATCGCATTTGGATTTTCCGATAAATTTTTCCAAGAATAAAAGTCTAATTTATCCAGATTTTGTTCTAATAAAGAAATAGCATTTGGATTCAATGATAACCTATCCCATTCAATATTTTTAATATTAATCGAGTCGTTTAGTTTGTACATTTTGAATAGTATTGCTGTGTTGTTGTATTTTTTCTTAGTATAAATAAAACAAAAAAGTAAATCAATTTTTTATTTTTCATACACTTTTTCTCTAAAATGTACAAAGATTCAAAATCTCTTTATTCATCACATGTGTTATTGTTTTATTATATTCAACATAACAATCTGAACAAATTCCTTCTGAAAACAAACAATGAAAATTTTGTATACTACTATTATTGTTACATACTACATCAATATGAAATTTTACCAACCCATCATATTTACCATTTTTTTTATTTCCTGAAACTAAAACATTATCATGATTGTCTATATACATACCAAACCCATTTTCTGTATCATTTTCCCAAACACCTTCATATGAATGTCCATTTGGATAGTATAATGTACCACAGCCATTTTTATATCCATAAATTAGGTCTCCTTGATAATTAATCATACCACATTTCATACTTCCAATTGAATAAAACGTTTGATTACATTTTCTATTGAATTGTTCCTTAGCAATTTCATATTTAAATAAATGATTTTTGAATTTTTCTATTTCTTCTGCATAGTTTTTTATTTGTGAAATTTTGTTTTTGTTTCCAAATCCATAAAAATTATAATAAAATATCATTGCCATTATTAGATAGAATACGAATTCAAAAACGCTTTTCATTTTATATGATGTTCCGGTTTGTCTATTTAAATAAAATAAATTGTATAATACTTGAATCAATTTTTTGCAAATTTTCATATTTATTCATATAAAAAATTGAATAAAATAATATAAAAGTAATAATATAATATATTATGATGACTCAAAATAACGATACAAACGCATTTTTAGAAACATTTACAAAATGCGATATATTTACTCCACATGTAGTATCCAAACAAATGGCTGACAAATTACAGAAACATGGTACATTATTGGAACCATCGGTCGGTACAGGTAATTTACTTCAATACGTTAGCATTGAACATTATGAAAAAGTTGATGTTTTCGATATAAAAAAAGAATATTTGGACCAGTGTCCGACCCATCCAAAAATAAACAAATATTTGGTGGATTTTTTGAAATATGAAACCGCCGAAAAATATGACAATATCATTCTAAATCCACCTTATATAAAAATCCAGGATTTACCCAGCCATTACGTTTCATTTATCAAAGAAAAATGGCCGATTTTGAGCGATGGAAATATAGATATCTATTATGCATTTTTGTTCAAATGTTTGGAATTATTGACCCCCAACGGTGTCATGGTCGCAATTACACCGAATAGTTATTTACATAATAAATCAGCATTGAAATTCCGAAAATATTTATTGGAAAACAAATGGATTCAAGAAATCATCGATTTTGAAGATAAACATGTATTTGAGGATGCTGCCGTATATTGTTGTATAACCGTTTTTACAAAAAATGATAAACCGGCTTTGATATATAATGGTGCGGTCATTGATTACAATATCATTCATAATCCATCGAATAAATTGTGTTTGATACATTATGCGGATTCATCTGAAAAAACGACTCTTAAACAAATATGCAAAATATACAATGGTATTGCGACTCTCCGAGATGCAGTGTATATACATGATATCAAATTATACGATGAACCTTGTTGGAAATTATTGAAAACTTCGACTTCCCATAAATATTGTATATATCCATATAACGACGATGGCGTGATTATCGATGAAAATGTGTTTAAAACTTCGAATCCAAATACCTACAATTATTTGGTAGACAAGAAACATGTACTTGCAGAAAGAGACCGTGGAAATAAAACATATGTAACTTGGTATGCGTATGGTCGTAGTCAATCAATCAAGATTTCTAAAAAAGAGAGGGTGATTTATGTACCCACCCTTATCAATCCCAATGATTTGAAATATACAGTTGAACCACCAAAATTACATTCGGGATGTTTATGCATTGAACCCTCAGATACAAATGATATACCTCGAATAATAGAGTGTATCAAAAACAATACCGATTATTTGTTCAAAAATAGCAGCAAAAAGAACAATGGATGGATTAATTTATCAACTACACTTTTATATGAATTATGTGTGTAAAAAATTGACCATAAAAAATATGAACTATCATAAGTTCATATTTTTATTGTTTTTTAGATTTTTTAGGTTTTCTATATTCAAATAATTTCTGTCAAAATTTCGTTAAATGGTAGGTTCTCAACAATATTTACAATCTCAGGAACTTTGTTAAATTTTTCGCCGACAGCGCAATTATGATTGACTTCCAAAATAACATTGTAATTATTATGTACAAGTTTGTGTTTTGCTAAATTTTCATAAATTTTGAAACTATTTTCATAAGTCACTATTTCCCAATGTTTAATTGTATTGTCTTTTTTCAAATAAGGGATTTTATTCATCAAAATATTAACAGGAACAATATGGACATCAGGGTTCGCCCATTTCAAATGCGATACCTCCCCAGTCAAGTTCTCCCAGTAATTATAACAATTTTGAGAATAATTTGTCATACAGAATTTGATGGGGAATATGATGTGTGGTACATCGTCTTTCAAGACAACAACATCGCATTTTTTCTTTCCAGATTTAGTGGTAGATTTTACTGCATATTCTTTTTTAATTGTAAAGTGATTCATATTTTCCTCTCCATATTTTGCTTTAATCGCGTGTTTCACCATGTTCTCAATAAACCCATTCAATATATCCGTTCGTTTTGGGCTTCGTGGACCATGTGTGAAATAAGCGTTTAAACTATCTTTTACCCCGGTTGGTAACATATCTTGGTTCTCCATGTATTTCAAATTACGCGTGTTGTTTACCTTATTCAATTGTTTATAAAAGTATTTCAATTTTATGAAAAATAGTATTTTATGTAATTAGTACTATAAAATTGAAATCGCAACATTTGAAAATGAATAAAAGTATCAAAACCAAAATGAAGAAACAAAGTAAAAATACGAAAACTATACCACTAGAAAAACCAATTGGACGATTTAAACTACCACGTATTATAACAAAAACTCTCGGTAAAGAGACGGCTTCATATACATCTAAAAGTATTGGACCAGTTTGCCATGATGAACTACAAAAATTTATAAACGAAGAGATTGAATATGGTCCGCAGATAGTTAGTATTCCTGTTCCCCCATATCGACATGCATTTCTGGTAGATGTTCAACCAAAAAAAATAATGATATCGGATTGGGGAGGAAAAAAAAATAAAACAGCCGGTATTTTAGGAAACAAAAATTATGAATCGGGATGGGAACAATACTCAGATTTGATGACAAAATTGGAAGAAAAATATAATCGACCACTTCAATACTACGCTGTAAATAAAAAACTATACAAAATATCAAATGAACTCAATACTCAACGTGGCGGCGGTGGATGTTCTTATTATATTTACGAATGGGTGAAAGTATATTACCCAAATTACAAGTGTTAAAAATATAACTTTTAATTATTCAAATTCAATGTTTCATCAAATAAACGAAATGTATCTTTATCGTGGGAAATAATGATAATGCATTTTTTATATTTTTTGAATTCGCTAATAAGGTGAATAATCTCATCTTTTAATTCTATATCCAATGCATTTGTAGGTTCATCCAATATCAATATCTTCGATGTACTTATTAACCCACTTATAATGTTTACAACTTGCCGCTGACCGCCAGATAAATTTTCACCAAGAGAACCCGCATTTGAATTGTATATATCAACGTTTTTATATAAACCTTGTATTTTTGGATATTTCATGATTTCTTTCAAAAAAATCTCACATGTTTCAGTGTCTTTGCACCCATACATGATATTATCCATGATTTTTTTATCAAATAATTTTGAATTCTGATTGACATAGGTTATATTTTGGCGAATGTAATCTGGGTCAATTGTAGAAATATCAACACCGTCAATGTATATTTTCCCACTAACTGGGTCATACAATCGTAGCAATAACTTAGCGAAAGAAGATTTGCCCTTTCCACTTAATCCAGTTACACCTATAATTTTTTGGTCTGTATTGATACTAAACGACGAATTTGAAAAAACTGGTATTGTTTTTTTTGATTCATAAAAAAATGTCACATTATCAAATATAATATTATTGAAAGTCAAATTATGCGAATTGTATGTCTTATTGATCAATTCATCTATATCAATATCACTTCCTAACATTTTATTAAAATCACTTGTAATATATTCGATTCTGCCAATAAATTCTAACCAATCAGGTAAATTATTGATAGTGGAAACAATCTTGTCCCTATATAACAATAATATAGTGACAAATGTAATAAATGTAGTTGTTTTAATTTTCTTTGTGTATTGCAATTGAATTAAATAAAACAATGATACAAAAATAATTATATACACAAAAAATGTTAATATGCTAGTATGTGTTGTTATAGTATCTAGAAAATTAATTCCTTTATTTATGGCTTTATCTGTTAATGTGGTAAAATTATTAATTTCATTCGCAGTTTCGCCTCGATAAATTACTTTATCAATATTATTCAAAATATCGATAATAAATTTTTCATTTTCATTGATAACGGTTTCTTGATCATTTTTTGCTTTTCTCAGATTATTCCAATTTGCATAAATATAAAAAAACAATACTAAATTTGCAATAAAAAATGATACACCAAAAACAGGATTTTTATATATGAAATAAGATGAAATAATTAATAAAAATGCCATTGTAGGTATAATTACAGTAATAATATCATAAAATAAAACATAAAATGACGTTGATATCCGAGTAATTGGAGTAATAAATTCTATAAAATTAACATTTTTCATATTTTCATTATTCGTTTTCAAAATAATTTTGAATATTTCATGTTTAACCCATTGAAATAATTTTGTAATAAGGGTGTTCTGATAATTTTTGTAAATATAATAAATGACAAAATATAGGGTAGATAACGCTATAAAATAATTGAAAAATTCCATCGTCATTTTTTTCGAATTTTTTTCGACAGACTGGATAATATTTGCAGTAATGTAAGAAATTCCATTTGTTTGAATCAATGTAATAAGTAAACTTAATAACACAAGTATACCAGTATTTGTTGCTTCTTCTTTGAAAAATACATACAACAAATAATTTACAATGTTCATATTTTGATATTGTTGTATATTAAATGCTAAATATATTATTTTCATCAACTATTATGAATAACATTCCATGCATGACGAATGTATTATAAAAATAGACTTCTAAAATATCATGAATTCATAACAAAATAATTGCAGAAATAAATACATAAATAAAACAATGGATATTTACATAATGAATCAAAAAAAACAACCGACTAAAAAAATACATGCAAATACTACTATTGATGAAAAACATACCGAAATGTTGAATTATTTTTATGAATTAGAAACTCATACTATACCAAATTTAATGGTTGAAAAGAAGAATTTGAAACAGAAGTTACGAGAACAAAGTACAAATAAAATTGATCTTTATATGGATATTCGCGATAAAATAGATGCTATTAATAAAGAGATAACTGAGTTAAAATCCAAGAAAAAACAATATTTATTAGACAATTCGAAACACATTTTTGAATATTTTGAAGAGAAAAAGAAGGTATCCTCCGGAGATAATAATCAAAATGTCAATGTTCTCAATTCCTTCTTCAAAATTCATGCTAAAACAGAACAATCCTCAAATGTAAACAGCGATAAATACAGTCAATCAAAGAAGAGTTACCAAAATTATTGGAAAAACGTGAACAATGAAATATTGAATATACATGATTTTATTATCCCATCTGACGTATGTGAAATATGTCATCAAGGAGAACTGATTCCGCAAGATGAAGAGGGAATCTTAATATGCAATAACCAAAATTGTGGTAAATTTATCACATACATTATAGATAGTTCAAAACCTACTAACAAAGAGCCGCCAAATGAAGTATCTTATACTGCATATATAAGGTTGAATCATTTTAAAGAGATTCTTTCACAATTTCAAGCAAAGGAGACGACACAAATACCTGACGAAGTCATTGAAGCCATTCGTAATCGTATCAAGAAAGAGCGTATTACCGATATTACGCTTATTAATTATGACAAAATGCGCGATATTTTACGTAAATTGGGATTCAATAAATATTTTGAACATATTCAATATATTAATTCACAATTTGGAATCAAACCACCAATTATGAATGAAGAATTACATGAAACATTGTGTGTTCTCTTTATTGAAATTCAAAAACCATGGGCAGTTCATTGTCCGGCAAATAGAACGAATTTTTTCAATTATACATATACACTGTATCAGTTATGTGTTCTCCTTGACCAAACACAATATCTTCCTTATATTCCGATGATGAAAGACCGCGAGAAACAATTGGAACAGGACATGATATGGAAAAAGGTATGCAATGATTTGGACTGGGAATTTTTTCCGACTGTGTAAGGAATTTTTTCCGACTGTGTAAGGAATATTTTCCGACTGTGTAAGGATTATTCCGACTGTGTAAGTAAATACAATTATAATTACAAAATTATAATTGTAAACCAATTGTAGTATCATATTGCTTCGCTTATACTATTGCTTCGCTTATACTATTGCTTCGCTTATGCCAGTCTAATACCACCAACTAGACCTGTGCCTAAACCAAATCCAGCACCGCCTCTCATGGATGAACCCATGGATGGAACAAATGTATCTAAAATACTGAATGATGCGGCAGCAATTAATGCGATGATAAGGATTTCGTCAACATTAAGAGCTTTACGAGGTACAATCATAGCAACTACGGCAACTGCAAGACCTTCAATAAGATACTTAATAATACGCTTAACTAATTCTGCTAAATCGAATGTCATACTCACTATATAAATAATACTAACAAAAAAATTAGAAAAAATAGAAAAATTAATATATTAATTCAAAAAACACTTAAACATATTTATTGCTAAAATAATACTATGGCAAACTTTGAAAGAAAGAATTTAGAGAACGGAAAGCCAAATCCAAAATACATTGATTTATGCGACGAGGATACTCCAATTGCCGGACAAAAATTCGCATGCATGTCTTTTATTTCACCTGAAAAAATACTAAAAAAACGCGAATTGTTCATGTTCGAACATTTTCTTAAACAATGGGATTTTACTAAATCTATGACTAAATTCTTCGATTTCATCCATTTCTTATCCTATAAATACAATTTGAATGTAGAAGACGTCATGAATGACTTCAATGAGTTTTCAAAGGAAGAAGAAACTAAACTAAAAGAGTCATCAGTCGACGATGATTTCAATAATTTCATGGATAAGAATGAAGACCGTCTTGCAACTCAATTCCAACGTGAAAATGCTTTCCAAACATCTGTTCGTGGTTTAAAAGTAAGAGGTGTATTTTCAACCCAAGAAGAAGCAGAAATGCAATGCAAGAAATTACGTGATTATGACCCAAATCATGATATTTTTGTAGGACCAGTTGGTATGTGGATTCCATGGGACCCAGATGCTTACAAAACTGGTCGCGTTGAATTTATGGAAGAAGAACTAAATAAATTACACCAAGAAAAATTGAAAAATGAAACCAAGGCCAAGCAAGAATTTGAACAACGTATCAAGGATACTAAAAAGAAGGCAATTGAAGAAAATATCAAGTTAGCCGAAAAATCAGGAAACGTATTAACTCAAACAATGGACGAAGATGGAAATTTGGTTGGTGTTCGCGAGACAGTTAACTTCGAAGAACGTGAAGCCGCAGATGTTGAAACAACTAATATTCGCAATGAAATGCTTCGTGAAACCAAGTTAAAACAAGAAGAAACAAAAGAAGCCGAAAAAGATAATGCTCAACGTGCTGATAGTATTCAAGTAGAAATGGATAATGAATAATTTTACTCTATAATTCAAACTGGCATCAAAATGTACCTTTTCTCATTTAAAACGCCTAGATATAATAATAAAAAATTGATTTAATTTATAAACAATTTATAATGAGTAAAATACAATATAACTATTATTCAAAATGTATAAATCAACACTAAGACATTGGATTGACATTGAAAAAATTGATTGGGGTCCGCTATCAATGAACCCAAATGCTATTGATTTGTTAGAAAAAAATCAAGATAAAATTAATTGGGAAAGATTATCATTCAATCCAAATGCTATACATTTATTAGAAAAAAATCAAGATAAAATTAATTGGCGTGGGTTGTCATACAATCAAAATGCTATACATTTATTAGAAAAAAATCAAGATAAAATTTGGTGGAATATGTTATCACAAAATCCAAATGCTTTTCCTTTATTAGAAAAAAATCCTGATAAAATTAGTTGGATGGGTTTATCAAATAACCCAAATGCTATTCATTTAATAGAACAAAATCTAGATAAAATCAATTGGCACTTTTTAGTAAAGAACCCAAATGCTATTCATTTAATAGAACAAAATTTAGATAATTTAGATTATCTTTCTTGGCGCGAATTATCAGTAAATCCAAATGCTATTCATTTAATAGAAAAAAATCTAGATAAAATTAGTTGGTTGAATTTATCACAAAATCCAAATGCTATTCATTTAATAGAACAAAATCTAGATAGAATTGATTGGCATGAATTGTTATACAATCCATCTATCTTTGAATTGGACTATGAAGCATTGAAACAACGATGTCTTACTTATAGTGAGGAATTGATACAAAAAACAATGCATCCTTCAAGAATTCAAAAATTATTAGATATGGGTATAAGCATTGATGAATTGGATAATTATTTATAATTTATTATATTTTGTTTATTAGAAAAAATAACATTTTATACATAGTTATTTTTTTTTGCTCTATAAAATGGGCGTTTTAAATGAGAAAAGGTGTAAAAACATGAAAAAAATATTATTATGAATATACATAGAACAATCAATGGTTCAAACGCGCCATCGCCAAACATTCATATAATTTATATATAATTTATATACAAATTATATCTAATATATTTTTAGAATCATATTACCATTTGGATTTTTTAACATTGATAGTAGGACCACTGTTTTTCTTTTTCGATTTACTTGGGTCATATGCTTCGTCTTCATCATCGGAACCCATATTTTTCGAAATTTCCCAAAATTCTTTGGATCCCAATTTGAAATCCGGTCTGCCTTCGGCTTTATACCAAAATATTTGGTCTTGTAGCTTATTTGATTTTGCATTGTTATTTATGACTAAACATTCATAGTTCTCTGTGGTTTGATCCATCACCGAATTGAACGATTCCAATGTAGGGAACATAGATGCATAATTTTCCCATATTCTTTTACGATTTGTCATGTAAGGTTCTCTTAAAATAAATACATAATCAATGTTTGTTCTCAAATTAGGTGGAATACCTAATGGATATTGCATGGTTATTATAAGCATAACTTTCCAGTGACGTCCATTCATAAAAAGAAGACGCATCATTTTATCACGAGTCCATGTTTGGTCATATAAACAATCATCTAAAATGACAAATGCACGCGGGTCGATGGTCGTTCTTTTATATGTTTCAATTTCTTTGTTCACCTGTTTCAATACCGCTTTTTGACGACGTAAAATGTTCTCGATTAATACTGTATTATATTCTTCATGAATAAACAATTTTGGGACATGACTTGCATAAAATCCATTACCAGCTTCTGTACCAGAAATAACAGTGCCAATCGGAATATCTTGATGATGATACAATAAATCTCTTACCAAATACGACTTACCAGTATCACGACGTCCAATCATTACAATTACCGGACCTTTATTTTCATCCGGTTTGAAAGTGATTGTTCTCATATCAAATTTTTTCAATTCTAACGTCATGTTTTTCCTAAACTATTGATTTAATAATGTATCAATATAAATTAATTGTATAAAACATAACGTATATGCAAAATAAAACATAAAGACCTGCCCATTAGTAAAAATAAGTTAAAATACTGTTGTTTTTATATTCATGAGTAAATATACAGAAACTATTATGACAGATTTAGGAAATCCAGTAAAATTATTTCAAATCAATTTTTGTAAAAGAAAAGAAATCGATTTAGATGAATTAGAAAAACAATATGTTCTCAATAAGCAAGACCAAGATAACGAATATAAACCGTTTTCAATTTCTAAATTTCAAAATTATAATCCAATTTATAATCGTTATTTTGAAATGAACGAAACAAATTACAATCATATTTCATTAAATTCGAAGTATCAATTCAAAAATTTACAACAAGTCGAATGTTTAGACACAAATTCTACGCATGATAAAAATGTTTTTATTAAATTCTCACCTTTGCTTGACCCTATACGATATATGATTGGTAAATATCAAAATTTAGACAAAGATTATGTGCTTCCTGACATGAATAACCAAGATGTATGTTTTTCTAAATTAAAGGACCCTAATAATATGGCATATACCGATTGTTTTTTTAGTTATTTAAGTAGTCAACTTTTAAATCATCATGGTTTTGTACATGGAATTGATTTTTTTGGGTCTTTTTTAGGAATTCAAGAAAAATTCAAGGCAAACGTGACCGATGATTTAGAATATTTAAACAATTCAAAATTTTTCAATGAAAATGTAGGAATTTTATTTTCAGTAACTGATTCCGAAAATGATGAAAAAATGGATTTTGGTTCTCGCTGTAATAGAAAAAAATTAGCGATTTCATCGTTATCGAATCCTCATAATTTATCGGCGATTTCTTTGGATGCTGATATTTTAGACGAATCAAATGATTGTAAACATGAAAGTGAATTAGTTTATAAAAATAATTCAAAAAAGAATTCGTCATGTTCATCATCATCTTCATCTGATAAAAGTGAACTTAATTATACAAGTGACGAGGATGATGATTCAGATGATGATGATAATTATTCGACATGTAGTTCAGATGAATCTGACTCAACCAGTAGCGACGAACAAGAAGATGAAGAAGAAATATATGCATACATATCAAATTTTCCTGTTCAAATGATTTGTTTAGAAAAATGCGATGGAACGATTGACGAACTTTTTGAAAAAAACATTCTTGATGAAAAACAGTGTGCAAGTGCAATATTTCAAATCATTATCACATTAGCAACCTATCAAAAAGCGTTCAATTTTACCCATAATGACTTACATACAAATAATATCATGTATATTAATACGGATATAGACTTCTTGTATTATTGTTACAATAACAACTTTTACAAACTTCCTACTTACGGAAGAATATACAAAATTATCGATTTCGGAAGAAGTATTTATAAATATCAAGGAAAAACTCTATGCAGTGATAGTTTTGCACCCGGTGGCGACGCAGTTACACAATATAATTGTGAACCATTTATGAATGAAAATAAACCTCGTTTAGAACCCAATATGAGTTTTGATTTATGTAGATTAGGTTGCTCTATATATGATTTTGTCATAGATAATGAGAACAATCCTAAAAAAATGGACGATTTTCAAAAAACGATTGTACGATGGTGTATGGACGATAATAATAAAAATGTTTTATATAAAGCAAATGGCGATGAACGCTACCCTAACTTTAAATTATATAAGATGGTTGCACGAACTGTTCATAAACATACACCAGAAGAACAATTCAAATTTCCATTATTATCCCAATTTGAAATTGCAGAGAGTGATGTAGAGAACCAAAATGTTATCAATATTGACAAAATACCATCGTACACGTAGATATATGAAACGTATAAAAAAATATATAGTTTTATATTATAAATGAAAAATAAAACTATAAAAAATACCATAAACACAAAAAATGCAAAAAATAAAAACAAAAAAAAGAATAAAACAAAGCATGTGCGATTTGCAAAGAAATTGGAGCATTATCATATGGAAACATCATATAATCCTATAAAAATACCAACTACATCGAGTTGTGCAGAGCCTGCAAAAGAAATTAAAACTGCATTGGTATCGAATGTTTTACGTAAATAAAAAGATGATTTAGCACATTTTTATTACACCTTTTCTCATTTGCCAAGGCACTGCGTTTCACAAATGCCGAATTTTTCTAAAAATACGTTCAATGACAATGGATACCACATAAAAAAAAGTCTTTCACCATATGTGCTACTACAATCAGTATAATATGCAAAATGTATTTCATTTTTGTTATGTAATTCAGTATAAAATAAATAGGCTTCTTTCTTTTCTTCATCGCTCATTATGTTATTATATGTTTTTTCAAATAATATGTTAGCAAAATCATCATCATCAAAATTATATATTCTTATTCCAAAAATATTACCATTATCATAAATTCCCATTTTTATAATAATATATTATACATTTATTATTATAATGTAACGCAATGATGGAGTCTCTTCGAGTAAATGAGAAAAGGTATATAAGCATGTAGTTTTTCGAAATATTTTATTTCATGTATTGTAATTTGAATTCGTCGGGTGTATAAATCGGTATTCCCAACTCTTTGGCCTTTTTTGTTTTATTGGATTCGTCCTCTTTTGATTTGACAATTACCGCAAATGTGTTTTTGTTGACAGAATCTTCCAATGTAGCGCCGACTTTTCCCATTTTTTCAATGATTTCTTTATCACGAACCTTTGTCATGACTATTTTTTTACCATACAATGGGTCACTTGTATCTATTAATACATTTGCAATTGCAACTGTTTGTTCTGCTTGTTTTGTTTCACTCAATTTTCCTTTTAATCCAGTTTCTTCTAAAAATGCCATAAAAGCAGGGATATTGTTAACCAATCCTTTTGCATTTTCTAATCCAATTCCTTTGATGGATTGCAATTTTTTCACCTTTTCTTCGACACTGTCTTGTGATGTCAACAAATCAGGATATTCATCCATCATTGGTTGCATTTTTTTTCTTGAAAGTCCTCTTCCAAATGTATTGGATGCAACCATAATATCCAATAAGGATGCTTTATCAACTTTTTCATGTATTCCATTGAATATCTTTTCAATCATTTTGGTTTTGAATCCTTCTACTTTTTCAAAATCAGTTTTGGACATTTTCAAAATCTTACCAACTGTATTATATCCTGCTTCCATAATACGTTTTACATTTCCACTTGATAAACCATCCACCTCCAATTCCACGAAAAACATAGTAATATTCTTTTCTAATACTGTAATATCACCTTTGATATCTTCCAATACAATATCTACATGGTTTGTTGTCCACATATATGGTACATTTGGCATTTTTGCCTTTTCAGCTGGTGTTGTAACTGCTTTTATATATGGTATTACATCACCACTACGTATCATTTGCACAACTGCACCAATACCTAATTTGTTATCTTCTATGAATTTACCATTAAAACCAGTGGCATATTCAATGGTAACTCCTCCTAAACGAATTGGTTCAATGCGGACACGCGGTTTCAAATAACCATTTTTACTTGGCGACCATATAACATCTAACACTTTTGCTTCTCCCATTTGGTCAGACAGAACCATTTTGAATGCAAATGCATGCTCTGGATTACCGGAAATACGTGGATATACATTATCATCTGTAACAATGACGCCGTCAATTTCATACATATAATTGGTTCGCCAATCGACAAGTATTTCAGAAAGCATTTCATTAGAAAGTGAAGAAAACGATTTGTTCATGACAACTTCGTGTTTCATTTCAGTTAATTTTTGTAACTGTTGGCTTGGAGACATTTTTGGTTGAATAATTTCATAAGCTACAAAATGTAAATCTTTTGATTTTTCATCGATGGTTTTACTATTGATGATTCCAGATACTAAATTTCGCGGATTGGCAAAAATGGATTTGTATTTTTCTTCAAATACTTGTTTAGGAATAATAAATTCGCCGCGGACAACCATATTAGGTTCTTTTGGTAAATTCAATATAGACAATAGATGACTAATATCTTGACCAACCTTTCCATCACCTCGGGTATACAATTTGGGCTCTGTGCCTTCTGTTGAATACATACCACTGACTCCATCTAATTTGCATGATAATACATAAGGACCTTTGTATTTATTCATCCAATTTGAAAGAGCATTTGAATCTGGTTTAATTTTGTCCATTGATGGCATTTCATATGGTAACGTTACCTTATTTTTTTTAACAGGAGCACCAATCAAATCAACTTCCACATTTTTAGGATATTTTTTTTCGATATATTCTTTGACAATATCATATTCATTATCGGTCATAAATGGGTTATTTGAATTGTAATATTTATCACTTGCCAAAACAATCATTTCTGATAATTCTTTTTCATTTAGCGATTCTAAAACAGTTATACCATTTTCTTTGAAATTGGTAATATGTGTTTTTGTTTTTTCTATTTCTGCATTAGGTATGTTATCAACGGTCATTACTTTCTTATATTGATTTATATTTAATTCATTTTCTTTTTTTTCAATTTTATCTTTTTTGTTTTTTTCCGGTTTTTCCTTTTTCACTTTTCTTGTCCTTGGTTCTTTTGGAACTTTCTGTTTAGGCGATTTTTGTTTTCTTGCTTTTCTTGTTTTTTGTTTTTCTGGTTCTCTCATTTCTTCTTTTTGAATTAATTTAGGAGAAATAGTTTTCAAAACTTCTATATTTTCATTCATATTTTGTTGAACAGGTTCTCCCATTTGAACAAGTTCTCCCATTTGAACAAGTTCTCCCATTTGAACAAGTTCTCCCATTTGAACAAGTTCTCCCATTTGAACAGGTTCTCCAATTTCTATTTTTGGAATTGATTTAGGAGAAATATATTTTAAAACATCCTTTTCATTTTTTGTTTTTTTTGTTTTTGGTTCCTTTGGAACTTTCTTTTTAGGCGATTTCTTTACTTTTGGTTCTTTTGGTTCTCTCTTTTTCCTTGTTTTTTTTCCTGGTTGAACAGGTTCTCCTTTTTCCTCTTTTGGAATTGATTTAGGAGAAATAGTTGTTGAATCATCAATATTTTCAACTATTTTTTGAGAACCTGGTTCTTTCAGTTGAACAAGTTCTCCTTTTTCCTCTTTTGATTTAGGAATAACTGCCCTTCCATCTTTTCTGTCTTCCGGTTCTCTATATTCTAATCCTAAAAAATCAAAAATATCACGCTCTGAATCAAACGTATTTTGCAGTTGTTCCGTTTTTTTCTTATCCACCATTTTTGAAATACCATGTTCATTTAAACTATATCCCATTTTCAAAGCATGACCGCGCATAACAGTATTGAATCCTTTGCTACCAGTAAAATATAATACTGCAAAAGGATACTCTTCATGTTTTGTATATAAGAAATCAACCCTACGATGAACCTTACTTGATGGTAGTTTTGCTACAACCAATGATTTTGTTTTACCACGAGAGAGAACATTGGTAATAATTCCATTTTCTATTAATATATCAATGAATTTTTCAAATACGAATGGATTTTTAGAAGTAATTATAACGTCTATATCTCCCGAAGTAGCAAGTTTACGGCGATAACTACCGACGATTTCATAAGCAGAATCGTCTTCTTTCACTTTATCAAAAATAGAAGAAAAAGTATTATTATATTCATCTATTTCTGAACGAGGAATACGTTCTTCTATATCTTCATAATATTTAAGACCTATTTTTTGGACAGCATTGAGAACTTCGTCTTGACGTTCTCGTAATTCTTCGATACTTTTAATTCCATATTTTTCTACCAACTCTTTTGCCTTAATAGGTCCAATACCATATACATTACTTAACATATATTCGGGTTTGTTCTTTTCGCGTTCTAATAATTCTAATGTTCCAGTTTCTTGATATTCTTTTAATTTTTCCATTATAGTCGACCCAATACCAGGTAATCCTTTCAATTGTGAAACACGAGTGATTGGTTCAGGATATGCAAGAATGGTTTCTTGTGCTCGTTTATATACCCTTGCTCTTATTTGGTCAGCACGTTTACTCATTAATACTGTAAGTTTTTCCATTAAATTTACCAATTCGTCGTTCATAGGTTCTCTGTTTTCAACAATATTTTCAGGGGATTTATCTGGTGATTTTTCCGGCATTTTTTTCTTCGTCTGTCTCGGTTTACGCGGTTTCTTTTCCTTTTTTTCTTTCAATGCCAATTTTTCTTTTAATAATTGTTTTTGTTCATTTACTATTTGTGACATATATTATATATATTACAAATATCTTTTTTACATTTTAATTGCATATTGAATTGTTAGAAACCAGGTGCATCTGTAAATATTTGCGTGTTTGCTGTATTCAAAGTTTTGGTTTCTGTAACTACATTGAATAATTCAGAAATAGCGTTATTATTTTGGAAAAAGATGAAGGCTCCAACAGCTGTACTGATAAATACAATAATAGCATCTCTAACAAAGAATTTCAAAGGTTTCCACTCTTTGTCTAAATATTTTGCTTCCAAAAATTTTATTACACAAAATATAAAAGTAATTAAAAATGAAATAATCAGTATTTTCTCCATAAAATATATAATAATTATTAAATATTTTTATAGGAATTATTACGCATTTATGGCAATTCTTCGAAATCCAATGATGGGATATCATTCGAAGAGAACACATTATCTCCATCCAATAATTCAAAACCGGTCAAATCCATTGGCTCTGTATCAATTGTAATGCGGTCATTGTCGTCATCACTATCACTTTCTTCTTCTAATTTACGTTGAATTGCTCTGGATGTACTAATTTCTTCTAAACGTTCAATCGTTTTTGGTGCATTTACCGTATCTACTTTATTTTCGGTATCCATTATAGAATCATAATCATTGAACGATAAACGGGTAATAACTGGTTCGTTATCAATGTTTTGTATTGAAGGAACCATGGATGGTATTTCGTCTGTTGAAGAATCTTTTACTATATCGGATTCTGGTTCGTTTTCTTTTACAGGTGTTTCAAGAACAGGGTCTTCCAATTTCTCAATGATGACTTCTTCTTCTTGTTCTACACTCTCTTCCATATAAGCACGAATAATTGCTTCGGTTGGAATACTTTCACGTATAGCAGTCATAATAGATTCTTGAACAATTACTTCTAATTCACGATTGTTTTTTTGTACTTGCAATGGATTGATATTCTTTTCAAATAAATACACATTCATATATAATTTACGGGCAGTATTGATATATACTTTGTGAATGAAATTGTCTAAATTGGGAATGGATATATCGATTTTCTTCTGTTTATTGCCAACCCGAATACATGTTAATACCTTTAATTGTATAATATGAACACATGTAATCAAATCTTCTAAATAATTACAACCACTGCGTTCAATTATTCGTTTACGTTCTTCTTCTACAATAATGGCATTCCATTTAGGAATACGGGAAAGCAAATTTTGAAATGTCATTAAATATTTATCTATTTCATTGTTCTCTACGCACATTTTCCATGATTCATTAAATATAGAACGAATACCTTCAATAACCAGTGGTGAAAAAATGCTTACTAAACGACTACACCATTCATTTTTTGATTCTTGTAAGTTGGATAAAACAAAATCGTCCATTTTGTAAAATAGATGTTTATTTTTTAAATAGTATTTTAACGAAAAAATAATATATCTAATAAATGGAACAATAACATTTTTTCACAGCGGAATTCACTTTTACGCGATTGATAGTGCATGATTATATTTGATTTTTGTAAGTCGTCCCATTTTTCACGGGTAGACCGTTTTAACCAATCTATTAGGTCTATACATGAATATCCATTTTCATACATGGTATTTACTAAATCCAATAAATGATTATGATTTATTTCTTGTATAGAAATAGCATTTTCCATATGTTCATTTAACCATTCTTTTTTTGAATCTTCATATTCAGTAAAATCGAATTTTTTGTTCAAATTATATTGATGTAGATTGATTGTATTTCCATTTTCGTCAATATATTCGGGAACACATATTTCGCAAAAACGGGATAATATAGGATTTAGCAATCTGTGTTTGTTTTCTACCACAATGAAAAAACGTGTTGTAAAACTAAACAATTCAATGCATCGGCGCAGTGCGGACTGAGCATCAATCGTCAAATAATCAGCATTGAAGAGAACAATGGATTTGAATGGTACGCCACTATTGGATTGTATATTCGTTTTGGCAAAAAATTTGAGTTCTTCTCGAATAAACTTGATTCCTTTACCGTGGGCACAGTTTACAAACATGACATTGGTTTTGATTTTTTGTTTATCGCCGTTGTATATTTTATGAAGAAAATTATGGATGATTGTTTTTTTGCCTGTTCCCGACGAACCGTGAATAATAATATTGGGTATTTTATTGCTTTTATGGAAATAATCCAATTTATCTTGTATATTTTGATGGATGGGTAATTGATTTATTATATTCATAGTTTGTATATTATGAATATAAAGGTATTTTTATGTATTGTTTTTATTTTATTATATGAATTGTTTTTATGAATTATATGTTTGCATATTATATATATTTCATTTGTAAAAAATGAAATTTTATTTGATTTTAGGAATATTTTTAGTAATACTATTATTACTATATTTTATTACTCGAACAATAAATGTAGAACATATGAATAATATTGATCATAATAATTATCTCGATGGTATTGATGTTATTTATTGGATCAATTTAGATAGAGCAACTGAACGAAGAAATAATATGGAAAAAATGCTTAAAGACTCAGTATTTGGTAATATTGAAAAAATTCGTTATCCAGCAATAGATGGGTCACTTGAAAATTTTAAAGATATTATTATGAAAACTATATATCCAAGAAATTATTTATCTAGTTATACAAATCAAGAATATGCTTGTTTGTTTTCACATTTGAATGTAATTAAAAAATTTTCTAATAGTAATTATAATATAGCTTTAATTTTTGAAGATGATATGTTATTAGAATATAAAAAATATTGGAAAGAGAATGTTAGACAAATTATGGAAAATGCTCCAAACGATTGGGAAATAATCCAATTAGGTTATATAGTAGGTAATCACAATAAAATCCCAGAAGAATTATATACTTTGAATTTAAACCAACAATACTACGGAACAGGATCATATTTAATTAAAAAATCTGCTGCAAAAAAATTAATAGAAGATTTGAACAAAGAAGATAAATATATGTTAAATAAAAATATTCCACATGTAGCGGATGTTTACATATACAAAATGTTGAAAACTTATGTATATAAATATCCATATTTTACTTATCCTACTAATAATGATTCTTATATTCATAATGAACATTTGCCTGACCATGTTCATTCAAAAGAACTTACGAATTCATTATACAATTCATAAAATAATATAAAAGTATTTTTATGAATTATTTTTATGAATTATTTTTATGAATTATTTTTATGAATTATTTTTATGAATTATTTTTATGAATCATTTTTATGAATAATTTTTATGAATAATTTTTATGAATAATTTTTATGAATTATTTTTATGAATTATTTTTATGAATCATTTTTATGAATAATTTTTATGAATAATTTTTATGAATAATTTTTATGAATTATTTTTATGAATCATTTTTATGAATAATTTTTATGAATAATTTTTATGAATAATTTTTATGAATAATTTTTATGAATAATTTTTATGAATAATTTTTATGAATAATTTTTATGAATAATTTTTATGAATTATATGTTTGCATATTATATATATTTCATTTGTAAAAAATGAAATTTTATTTGATTTTAGGAGTATTTTTAGTAATACTATTATTACTATATTTTATTACTCGAAAAATGAATATAGAACATGTGACTAATATTGATCATAATAATTATCTCGACGGTATTGATGTTATTTATTGGATCAATTTAGATAGAGCAACTGAAAGAAGAAATAATATGGAAAAAATACTAGAAGACCCAGTATTTGGTAATATTGAAAAAATTCGTTATTCAGCAATAGATGGGTCACTTGAAAATTTTAAAGATATTATTATGAAAACTATATATCCAAGAAATTATAGATCTAGTAATACAAATCAAGAATATGCTTGTTTGTTTTCACATTTGAATGTAATTAAAAAATTTTCTAATAGTAATTATAATGTAACTTTGATTTTTGAAGATGATATGTTATTAGAATATAAAAAATATTGGAAAGAGAATGTTAGACAAATTATGGAAAATGCTCCAAAAGATTGGGAAATAATCCAATTAGGTTATACAGTAGGTGATCACAATAAAATCCCAGAAGAATTATATACTTTGAATTCAAACCAACAATACTACGGAATGGGATCATATTTAATTAAAAAATCTGCTGCAAAAAAATTAATAGAAGATTTGAACAAAGGAGATAAATATATGTTAAATAAAAATATTCCACATATATCGGATATTTACATATACAAAATGTTGAAAACTTATGTATATAAATATCCATATTTTACTTATCCTACCAATAATGATTCTTATATTCATAATGAACATTTGCCTGCACATGTTCGTTCAAAAGAACTTACGAATTCATTATACAATTCATAAAATAATACTATTCATAAATATTGCATCTGTCAAATGATGAAATATAGCATTCCAACTTCTTTCGAAATGATGTCCGACTTCTGCATTAGATGAGTATGATAATTCATCAATTAAATTTTCATAATAAGTAACTGGATGTTTCAAAATATCCATTTTTGCAATAGCAAAAATTTACAAAAAAATTGTGTATTTTGTAAATAAAATTACCCATCTTTTTTAATCAATTTCAATTGTTTTGTAAAAACATACCGGTCCGCATACATGGTTCGCCGCCGTACATTACATGACAAACATGCGATTTCTAAATTACCTTTATTATGGCCATAATCATTATCTATACGGTCTAATGTCCATTGAGAAGGTTCTCTAACATGTTCATAGAGAACCTTGACTTTATTTTTACAATAAAAACACTCTAAATTACATTGTAATAACAATTGTAATACAGTCTCTAAATCTACTATTTTTTCCAAATCCAATAGTTTTTTAGCAATATCTTGTGATTTGTACCCGTTTATTTTTTGATTCAAGTGTTGTATGATACATTTGATTATATTTGTATATTCTGTCTTCTCAAACTCTTTTTTTTGAATCATGTTGAGAACATGTATTATGTTATCGAAATTCAGGTCATTTTCGGTAAATGTCCATGTTTCTACAATCACCCGTTTAGCCTTCTCTTTTACAATATTTATATTTTTTGTCTTGTTTTTTTCGTTTTTTTCGTTTTTTTCTTTCATGTTCTCAAATAAAACAATCTTTTTTGTTTCTTCCTTGTTTTCTTGATTTTGTTCCATTTTTATAACTACCTAGGTATTTCTTTATGGATAGAAACAAATAAATATATATTTTAAAACATAATAAACATTATTTTAGAATATAACATAAAGACATTGCAAAATAAATATGTTTAATAATGAAAAGAATGAAGCTACATTACCACCATCTCCTAAAATCGATAATACATTAGCAAATGCAAAATATAAATCGATAATTCCCCAAACATCGTCATTTAACGACCTTACCTATAATGCAATTGATGAAATCTTGGAAAATGAAAAACAGAAAAACAAATCCGACCCTTGGAATAAATTAGACAAGACGGTAAAAATTCAAAAATTACATGCATTTGCAGAGAAATATGGAAAGGATAATGGTTTACCAGTAAAAGAAATCAAATCGCTGAAACAATTCTTCATTGGTTGTTTAGAAAAACAAAAGTTGCAAAAGACGAAGGACGTTGTGTATGATAAAGAAAAAAAAGAACTGATAAGCATACCTGCATTACATTTTAATTCAGAGTCTCATAATTTCACTTTGAAAAATATGGATGCCAAGCGCGTATCTACTATAAAATCGCTTACACCAAAACGAATAAGTGAGAAAAATAAAGAGGACTCAAAAGACTTGTAAGATATATTTTCTTGCAATATATTTTATACATAATATATATACACTATGAACGTTTATACATATTATAAAATTGTGGTATATTGCTTGCTTTCATATGCATTTGTATTTTGTGCTGAACCAGATTGCGGTACAATCAAAACAAATACAAATAATACCAAAAATGAAAAAACAAATATACGCATTATGCAATATAACACTGAATGGTTGTTCATCGATTATTGTGCTTCATCGGATTGCCCTGGGCAAGGATGCACCTGGAAAAATCAAAGTGAAGCCCAAACGCATTTATCCTATGTAGCAAAAGTAATTCGCGATATGGACCCTGATATAGTAAATATATGTGAAATTGAGGGCTGTGATGAATTGAATATGTTATTAAAAAACACCGAATATTCGCCCTACTTAATTAATGGAAAAGACACGTCAACCGGACAAAATGTCGGAATGCTTACAAAAATACAGCCAGACATCAGTTTATATAGAACAGAAGAACATGTGAATTATCCTATACCTAATTCAAAATGTGGATATACTGGCGCACCGGGTACATCAGGTGTCAGTAAACATTATATTACCGAATTTACGTTGAATAATATGAATATAGCGTTTATTGGCGCACATTTATTGGCATTTCCAACGGATTCAATGCGATGCGCTGAAAGAGAAGCCCAGGCTACTGTTTTACAAAATGTCATTCTTTCTTATATCAAAAAAAACTACGAAATTATCATGTTAGGCGATTTCAATGATTTTGATGAGAACATATTGGATAGAAACAATAATAAACCAACATCCCATGTTCTCGATATATTGAAAGGTGCGAATACGGGTGTATATGCATTGCAAAACGCGGCATCTTTGATACCACAGTCAAACCGATATACTGATTGGTATGATAGTAATAAGGATTGTAAATCTACTTTATCCGAATTCTCCATGATAGACCATGTTTTATTGACACCCAATTTGATGGATAAAGTGAAAAATGTTTTTATATATCAAGAATATGCAGAATATTGTGGTAAATACAACTCGGACCATTATCCGGTAATTGTTGATTTTGTATTCGTATAAATCAAATGTAATTATCCAATTCTTCCACCGATATTCCTTGTGCTAAATAGTTTTCTATTCTGGATGGATGAAGCGCCACTTGCATGAGTTCTTCTTTGTAAATATTACAACGTTTTTCAATAGCATCATAATCTAATTCAAATATGGGCGAAGTAACAGAGAAATTTTCAAAATCTATATAACAAAGATGATCCCACATTTTTTCTGGATAGTCTTGGTATATTTGAATAGCATTCGGATTTTTTATCAAATGTTCCCAATATATTTTGTGTATGTTTTTTTTCAACAATGAAATAGCAGCTGGGTTTTTAGATAAATTTTCCCAACATACATAACTATATTGATAATTTGAATTAATACCCATATAATTGAGTTTATCAAGATTTTTTTCTATCAAATGAATAGCATTTTCATTTTTTGCCAATGCACTCCAACCATAATCTGGTATTTTATGTAATTTTTCTTCTATTATATGAATTGCATATGGATTTTGACATAATTGATACCAAAAACAAGACAATGGAGTGTTCTGTATTTCTTCTATTTTTTCTGGATACGTTTCCAAATATTTTTCAAACAAATCAAAATATTCAGGTTTGTTGATTTTTAATATATCAGTAATACAATCAATAAATAACAACTCATCTACCATTTTTTGCTGATACTTTTTTATAAGATGAACAAAATTAGGGTGTTTTAATAATTCTTGTTTTCCATTTTTATTCAAGGATTGAAAACACAAATCAAAATATTTATCTATTATGTGAATAGCATTTGGATTTTTTACAAATTCATTCCAAAGTATTTTTTCAGGATTTCTTGATAACATTTCAGCAGCAAATGGATTACATGATAAATATTTCAAGGGATATTCATCTTTTATAAGTTCTATATATTTTTCAATAAAATATATAGTGTTTGGGTTTGTAGTCCTAACGATTTTAGCCCAATACAAATTTTCAGTGACACCTTTTTTCAATTTATGTAAATCAAATACACTTTCCATCTTGTTCATATACGTTTATTTTATAAAACTATCAATATACGATTTTTATATCAATTTTTTGTTTGTATATATTATAGAATGCCAAAACCTCGCTGCCCAAATGGAACTAGACGTAATAAAAAAACTGGTAATTGTGAATCAAAAAGCAAAAGTAATTATAGAAGCAAAAGTAATTCTAGAAGCAAAAGTAATTCTAGAAGCAAAAGTAATTCTAGAAGCAAAAGTATTTCTAGAACTAAAAAAACAATGAAAAAAGAACTTTTAGGAAAAAAATTACCAGAAGCTCAAATTCAAAGAATTATGACGAGAGAAAAATGGCAGGTTATCAAAAAACTTCGCACTAAGGAAGAAGAAGAAGAATATGAAAAGAAAGAAAAAGCATTGAAAGAATTACGATTTGATAGAGATTTGAATTTAGCAAAAATATATTCTTTTAATACTGCTTATGAAAATGCAACAAACGCAACTAAACACCATCTCGGTGTTCTTATTGGAAAGGAATAAACCTAACAAGAATAAATATTCGTAAATGATTTTTAAATTTCCAAAACGCGAAATATTTGTGTAAAATTGAAACTATATAAATATTTCTATACAGTATAAATCAACAACAACAACAATAAAATGCTAAGTTTCATTGAACCCGATTCCGATGATATGTACGATGCTCAAATAACTGTTTCTGAATTAATTGATGACTATGTAAACGATGAGATTTTAAAAATGTCATCGCCAGATTTTCACAATGAACAAGTAATGCAAATTAGTGATATATTATTTGAAGAATGGACCAGTGCTGATTTATGTGAAAAGTCGGATGAAATACATGAAGAAATATGCGATTTTGTAGAAAACGTTTGTAATGATTATTTTGAAAATTACGATGTTCCTGCGCGTCAATATCCGATTACTATTTTAAATGAATCACGAGACAGTGATGCCATTCAAGAAAAAATCAAAAAATTGGAAGCTACATATCAACCTGACCAAAGAACTTCTGAATGGTATGAATATAGACATAATATGATTACTGCAAGTAATATTTGGAAGGTATTTGCAAGCGAATCGCAATACAATAGTTTAATATACGAAAAATGTCTTCCATTCGAAAATAAAAATGGTGGCGGGTATGTCAATACAGAATCGGCTTTACATTGGGGTGTGAAATATGAACCAGTAAGCGTAATGATGTATGAATTATTCAATAGTACAAAAATTGGTGATTTCGGTTGCATTCAACATCCGGTATACAAGTGTATTGGTGCATCGCCTGATGGTATTGTGGTTGACCCATCAAGTGAACGATTTGGTCATATGGTAGAAATCAAAAATATTGTAAATAGGGAAATTACTGGTATTCCAAAAGAAGAATATTGGATTCAAATGCAATTGCAACTGGAAACGTGCGATTTGGACTATTGTGATTTTGTAGAAACGCGTTTCCGAGAATATGAAAACGAATGGATGTTTTATAACAATATTCGCAGACGCAAGGAAAGTGTCGATATTGTGGTTGAAAAAATAGATACCGCTATTGATGTTGATTTGAATTTGGATTTTATTGAACCCGTCGTAAACTTGGACACCGTCGTAAACTTGGACCCCGTTGTCGAAAATTCAGAAGACAATGAGGTGCAGGTAAACTTGGAATCAGAAATAAACTCGGAAGAACCTCCATTTCGCGGTGTCATATGCCATTTTATTTCAAAAACATTCACAAGCAGTGTTCCCAAATACGTTTATATGCCACTTGATACACCTATTGAAAAAGACGTCATTGATGAATGGATAAAAACTCAAAAAGAATTGTTAAAAGAAACACATGCACTGTTTACCACTATATATTGGTATTTGGATGAATATTCATGTGTATTAGTAAAACGAAATCGTAAATGGTTTGAAGCAGCGGTTCCTAAAATACAAGAAGCATGGAATACAATTGAAAAAGAACGCGTATCTGGATATGAACATCGCGCTACAAAGAAAAAACGAAATGAAGTTATAGTGGAAACTGATGCGGATAATAACAAACTCATAAAAAACTTGCAAGTGAACAACGGAATATGTTTAATCAAGTTGGATTAGTTATTTAGGACATTTTGAAGAAAAAAACAAAAAAACAAAAACAAAAAACCTTTTATTTATAAAATAACAAAATAATAAAAGTAATATAAATATATTTTTTATTATTTATATAAGAAATGTCATCTCCAAAGTCAATGGTAGAAGATGAGGAAATGCTTGTTAAGAAAAGAAACGGGAATATGGAGGTCATTGCATTTGATAAGATTCTAAGACGTATTAAAACAATTGGAACCGAAGTCGGAATTAAAATCAATTACACTACATTGGCGATGAAGGTAATTGATCAATTGTATAATGGTATTTCTACCACTCAAATTGATGAATTAAGTGCCCAACAATGTGCATCACTTGCATCCACCCATCCTGATTATAATGTATTAGCCAGCAGAATTACTATATCGAATCATCATAAAAATACAGTTGGTTCATTTACTCAGGTAATGACACAATTATATGAATACAAAGATAAACATGACAACCAATCACCATTGGTTTCACAAGAATTATACGACGTAGTTCAAAAATACGGTGCTGAATTAGAATCGATGTTAGATTATGATCGCGATTATTTAATTGATTATTTTGGGTTCAAGACGCTGGAACGCGCATATTTGATGAAAATTCACAAAGAAACAGTGGAACGTCCTCAACATATGTGGTTACGTGTTGCCGTTGGTATTCATGGCGATAATTTAGAAAAGGTCAAAGAGACATATGATTGTATGTCGCAAAAATACTTTACACACGCAACCCCTACTCTTTTTAATGCCGGAACCCCTCATCCTCAATTATCAAGTTGTTATTTGTTGTCTATGGAGAATGATAGTATCGAAGGTATTTACAATACATTGAAGGATTGCGCATTGATATCCAAGTGGGCAGGTGGTATTGGTCTACATATTCATAATATTCGTGCGTCGGGTAGTCACATCCGAGGAACTAATGGGGCTTCCAATGGAATTGTTCCCATGTTACGTGTGTTTAATAACACTGCTCGCTATGTTGATCAATGTGTTCTTCCAGAAACAATTATTTATACAACACAAGGTCCTATACAAATACAGCATTGTATTATGAATGAAACTGAAATTTATAATTTACAAGGAGACGTCGAAGTTATTCAAAATGTACTTGAACATCCATATGATGGAGAAGTATTAGAAATAGAAACGATGCATTCCATTCATCCATTAACTAT
>Ga0214921_10002655_pt1 | contig 28684 bp, 25 predicted proteins | sample LL1505_MetaG_FD_177992 | JGI IMG/M metagenome (GOLD analysis project Ga0214921, IMG submission 177992) | Freshwater microbial communities from Lake Lanier, Atlanta, Georgia, United States - LL-1505 | ecosystem: Environmental > Aquatic > Freshwater > Lake | place: USA: Georgia | collected...
ATCGGGGCAGTTTGTGAGCAACCCGGCAAGGACGTTAGAATTCAGTGGCCCGCCATCGTAGTCGGCCCCCGCAATCACCTCACCCGCAGTGGGTGGCAACAAGTACCCCGCGCCGGAGAGTGCGCATTGAACGCCTGGGAGTTGATCGATCGCAAAGCGACCGATCGATCCGGGCACTTCAAGTAACGCGCTCATCACACCGCCCGCGCGCTCGGCCAGCAGCGCAGCGGTCTGTGCGTTGGCAAGAACGACGACAGGTGCACAAGCGAGTTCGTTACCCTCGCGGTCGCACACCACCCATTGCTCCCGATCGGTGTGCAGATCATGAACTTCAGTACCGCGGCGCACGCTGATCCGCGAAGTCCAGGCAAGGCCCTTCTGGTCCTCACCCAGCCAGCGAGCGCAAAGGGCTGGCGGGCGCGCCCAACCCGCATCAAGCAGCCATAGCCCACCGGATCGAAGCGCGGCGCCCGCCTTGGTTGATGCGGCTTGTTGATCGAGCAATTCACACTCGGCCGAACGCGCGCTGACCCGCGTTTTGGAGGCCCCCACAAGGGCGGCGAGACGACTTAGATCGACCGGGCTGTCAGCCACTTCGATCAGCCCGGTTCGTTCCGCAATTTTGTCCGCATACGCACCATGGCTCGCGAGGCTGCGATGGAGCGCATCGACCCCAGCTCGACTGAGTCGTGAGAGCGCGCAACCGTCGAGCGAAAGGTGCGGCCGAAACGCGGCGGCTGGATTGCCCGAGGCTTCGGAGGCGATCGCGCCATGGCGCTCGAAGACTTGAACATCCCATCCACGTTGGGCCAGTTCTGCAGCGACCGCCGAACCTGCCAGACCAGCTCCGATCACGATGGCACTACGACGACCCCCCTCACCAACCCGAGTGGCTGGCAGGTCAACAACACGAATCTGGCGCTGCCAAAGCGCATCCAATGGCAATGAGGTTGAGCCGGATTGACGATGGCTTAAATGGCTATCGGGGCGAAAACCAAGCCGACCCAAGATTGCCCGGGTTTGCTCGGTCAACGGGCCCGCCAACCGCGCGCCGCACGCCGATGCTTTGCGCGCCAGCCATTCCAACAGCCGAGGGTTGGTGGCGGCACGATCCCCAAATAAAACCACATCGGCGACCACGCGCATACGTCGGACGGTGGTCACCGGTGGACCTCGATGCAGGGTCAATGTGACCCGTCCTGCATGGGCATCAACGCGCTGGACGTTATCCGAATCGGTATCAATGAAACCAACGACATGCAGATCGCGGCACCGCTGCGGGTCGGCAGCCCAGAGTGATTTCAGGGCCTCAAACTGGTCATGCAGATCTGGCGAATCAATCAGAATCAAAAAACGATCGCGCCCCGCCCAATGTTCGGTCAACCAGACAAGAGGTTTCAAACAAGAGGCTCCGCAGGGTGCCAGTCCAGCACGAGCCCACCGGGCATCTTCTGACTGATGGTGCAATTCATCCCCAGGCCCGCCGCATAGACCAAATCATCACCCGCGAAAACGAGCGGAAGCCCGAGGCGTACCCAGGGCGGGATAGCAGCGCTCTGATAAAGCCCTTTCAGGGTTCGAGAGCGGGCTTTCGGTGCAATGCGTAAGCTTGCGGCGGATCGCTGGGCGCTGACGCGAAGACTCTGACCACGGAGCCAATCGGGGTCAACTCCGATGCCTAGGTCACGACCCGTATCAAGATTAAAAACCAACCAACCGCCCCAAGCTTCGATCCGCAGAGACGGCTCGCCACGCCAGACCACGTTCACATCACCGGGCTCAGTCGGCGGGTCGCTGCTTTCGATCACGCTCATGGCTGGACTGGCAACGACCGTGTCGCGCCAGCGCCGAAAAGTCCACCCCTCATGCAGGGCCTCGCCCGAGGCGCTCAGAGCCAAACTGCGGTCGATGGCATCCAGACGATGCATCGAGGGCATCCTAAGCTTTAGCTCACCAAACCAGGCCCGCCAAACCGCTCGGCGCCGAGGCCCAGACAAGCCTGCGAGTGCAACCGCATTCAAGTGTTGGTGGTCAGCCAATTGACATTGCAACAAATCAGCACGAGTTTGCTCCTCCAGTCGATGATTGGCTTCGTCGAGCAAGGTGCGCGCGCGCAAGAATCCCGATCGCCAATTGGGCAGAGCTCGATCGAGGGCCGGCATCACCTGTTGACGCACGGCGTTACGGGTCATCGCCTGGTCGGTGTTACTCGGATCTTGAACGAAACTCAATTTCAGAGCGACTGCAGACCGCTCGAGGGTCGCCCGGCTAAGGCCCAATAGCGGACGCCACAAACGACAATGCTCACCGCCCTGCGGCCAGGGTTGATCATCGGGAATGCCACCAAGTCCATCAAGGCCAGTGCCGCGAGCGAGCCGCATCAGCAGGGTCTCGAGTTGGTCATCGGCATGGTGCGCGGTCAGAACGGCCCGGGCCCCGAGCGCCCGCGCGCGATCAGCGATTGCTTCGTAGCGCGCGGCCCGCGCCGCCGCTTCAAGACCGTCGCGCTGTCGTTGCCGTGCGCCGACGCGAACCTGCAACGTCTCGCAAACCACACCACGCACCTCGGCAAACGCCCGACAGTGCTCAGGCCACGCATCTGCCGCGGGCTGCAAGCCGTGATGGACGTGAACGGCGTGCAATGACCACTGATCCCCACGCGCCCGTTGGCGAGCGAGGGCATCGAGCAAGACACTCGAATCGAGGCCGCCACTGAAGGCAATCATCAGGAGGGTCGGCTCGCTCGGCATCCTCCCGGTATCAGAGCGCGCTCGCAACCAATCGGCGACGGTTCGATCGACATTTGCGACAGGGTCACCCGCCGCATTCGGGTCAAGCCCGCGCGCGGCCGACGCTTTCCTTGAACTTGCCATACGCCATCAGGCGCGCATGACGCTGCACCAGAAGGGTTTCGACGTCGGTGCCGTTGAACTGACGTAGCGCGTCGCCCAGCGCCCGCTTGAGAAGTTGGGCCATCTGGGCATGATCGCGGTGCGCGCCTCCAGCAGGTTCACTCACCAGCCGGTCGATCAGCCCCAGCGCTTTCAACCGGTGCGCGGTAACGCCAAGGGCCTCTGCCGCATCGGGCGCGCGCTCGGACGTTTTCCATAAGATCGCGGCGCATCCTTCAGGCGAGATGACCGAGTAAATCGCGTACTGCAACATCAACGTCACGTCACTGACGCCGATCGCCAGTGCACCGCCCGAACCGCCTTCACCAATGATGGTCGAAATGACGGGTACGCGCAGACGAGACATCTCAAACAGGTTGCGTCCAATCGCCTCCGACTGACCGCGCTCTTCGGCATCGATACCGGGGAACGCCCCTGGGGTGTCAATGAACGTCATGATGGGAAGACCGAATTTCTCAGCCAGTTTCATCAGGCGCAACGCCTTGCGGTAGCCCTCGGGGCGCGGCATCCCGAAGTTTCGGTAGGCGCGCTCTTTGGTGTCATGCCCCTTCTGGTGCCCGATCACCATCACGGACTGGCCATTGAATCGGCCCACACCACCGACGATCGAGGGATCATCGGCAAAGCTGCGATCGCCATGCAACTCATGCCAATCGGTGAACATCAAACGCAGGTAATCCAGCGTGTAGGGGCGCTGCGGATGGCGCGCGACCTGGGCGACCTGCCACGGTGTCAGCTTGGCGTAGGTCTCTTTGACAAGAATCTGACCCTTCTTTTGTAAGCGATCAATCTCATCGGCAATATCAACAGCGGAGTCGTCCTGCACAAAACGAAGCTCTTCAATCTTGGCCTCAAGCTCTGCGATTGGCTGCTCAAATTCAAGAAAAGTGGTTTTCATCGGTTCCTGTTCAGGTTCTTAGTATTCGACGGGCACGGGATCCAAACTGCGCCACAAATACCAGGTGGCGGCCGTTCGCCAGGGTGCCCAACGCTGCGCCAAATCTTGCGCCTGTGCTCGGGTGGGTGTCACGCCTTGCAACCAATGAAGCCCCATCGCCCTCAATAGTCCGATATCGTCCAGCGGCAACACGTCAGGCCGCAGCAGATTGAATATCAGGAACATCTCGGCTGTCCAGCGACCGATACCCCGGACGCGGATGAGTTCGTCGATGACCGCCTCGTCATCCATGGTTGGCCAGCGCGCGGGCAGAAGGTCTCCCTGATCGAAGCGCTGTGCAAGATCACCGAGATACTCGGCCTTGCGCTGAGACAAGCCGCAGGCCCTGAGCTGTTCGACGCTCATCGCCATCACCGCCACGGGCGTCACGGCGGTCAAAGCGGGTTGGTTAACGGGCAGCCGGTGATCAGCCTGCTGGGAACATGAGACGGCGGTCGCGAATCGATCCCAGACCGATTGAGCGGCCTTGACCGAAATCTGCTGCCCCACGATCGAGCGCGCGAGCGTCGTAAACGGATCACCCCGCGAGCCCAAGGCAGCTTCACCGAAACCGGCGATCAGGCGCGCCAGCACCGGATCGGCTGCACTGAGTTCTTGCCGCGCCTGCGACCACCAATCAGGCGGTGGGGGTGCTGAAACGGGGGGCGTCATCAGGTTCGGCGCCAGAGCGTTCCGCCTGCACTGTCTTCTAGCGTGATGCCCGCGGCGGTGAGTTCGGCCCGAATGGCATCGGCGCGGGCAAAATCCCGATCCTTCTTTGCGGCGATCCGCGAATGGACGAGCGCCTCGATCGCTGAATCGTCGAGTCCACCGGCGGTTGAATGCGCATGCAGTCCGTCGCGACGCACACCAGTAGGATCTTGCGTGAGCAATCCGAGGCAATGCCCCAGCGCGCGAAGAAGTCCTGCATTCTCAACGACCTGGTGTCCGCGGTGGACCTCGGTGGCGAGATCAAACAAGACAGCCACTGCCTCGGGGGTCGCAAAATCATCGTTCATGGCGTCGGCGAAACGAGCTGCAGCCGGGGCACTCCAATCGACAGCTGGGACTACCTCGATCGATGGCAAAGCGGCTTCCGCAAGCGCCCCATAGAGTCGCAACAGGCCGGTACGAGCGTCCTCGAGGTGCGCGTCGGACCAGTTGAGGGCACTCCGGTAGTGGGCCCGGACGATAAAGAAGCGCAGCACCTCGGCGTCGACCTTCCTCAGAACCTCGCGAACGGTGAAGAAATTGCCCAGCGACTTCGACATCTTCTCGTCATCGATCCGCACGAAACCGTTGTGCATCCAGGTCCCGACGAATGGCTTGCAATCGGGGAATGCAGGCTGGGCCCCTTCGGATTGAGCGATCTCGTTCTCATGATGCGGGAACTGGAGGTCAGCCCCACCACCATGGAGATCGAAACTAGCCCCCAACAGCTCAGTCGCCATGGCCGAGCACTCGAGGTGCCAGCCGGGCCGGCCCTGGCCGTAATCGGAAGCCCAGGTTGCCTCTGACGGATCGTCTGGTTTGGCCGCTTTCCAGAGGACAAAATCGAGCGGGTCTCGCTTGTGATCGGCCACCGCGACGCGCTCGCCAGCGCGCAATTCATCGGGTGACTTTCCGGATAACCGGCCATAGCCAGGGAAGCGCCGGACCGAAAACAACACGTCGCCTTTGGGATCACCCCCCGGATCATCCTCGCCCACACCGTCGGCCTGGTAAGCAAGCCCATTACGCTCAAGCGCCCCAATCATCTTGAGCATCGAGGGCACAAACTGGGTCGCGCGCGGCTCGTGGTCCGGCGGTTCGACCCCGAGCGCCTGGGCATCCTCGTGTAGCAGACCAATCGTGCGCTCGGTGAGTTGAGAAATGGTCTCGCCATTCTCAACCGCGCGACGAATGATTTTGTCGTCGATGTCCGTGATATTCCGAACGTAAGTGACCTGATAGCCCTGACACCGAAGCCAGCGCCGAACGATGTCAAACGCAACCAAGACCCGGGCATGCCCGATATGGCAAACGTCGTAGACGGTCATCCCACAAACATACAGGCCAACGTGGCCGGCTTTGAGGGGGACAAACGGTTCTTTGCGGCGAGTAAGCGAGTTATGAATTCGGAGCATGTCGATCGGTGACCTCAGGCCCATTGCTAGAATGCGCGGAATGCGCGGCAGTCTATCAAAGCCCTCTTCAGCGGCTGAATCCCGGGTCGATCGGTTGCTTCCAATTGGAATGCCCGGGACCAGGTTCCTTTTGGGGATCGCGCTGGCAGCCGGCATGGTTTCGGCGTCCCCTACTCTGTCAAAGGCCCACGCGCAAAGTGTCGCGCCCGCTGAGTCTGCCTCTGCCCACGCTGAAGCCCTCAAGATTTACCGCGCTGGCGAGCGTTCAAGGGCGTTGGCCCGGGTCGACAAAGCCCTGAACACCGACCCCAAGGACACGCAGTTACGATTTTTGCGTGGCGTGTTGTTGACTGAACTCGGGCGTCGCGATGACGCAATCCTGCTGTTCCGACAGATGATCCAGGATTTTCCCGAACTTCCTGAACCCTACAACAACCTCGCCGTACTGCAGGCCAGCGGAGGCGATCTGGACTCCGCCCGCGAGACTCTCGAAGCGGCGACTCGGGTCCTGCCCTCCTACGGGCTCGCCCATGAAAATCTGGGCGATATTTATTTGCGACTGGCTCAACGCGCCTGGGAACACGCAGAGTTTCTGAACCCCGCGCAAGCGGCCCGAGTGCAGGAACGTCTTAGCCTTGCGCGAGATCTGATTACGCGCGATCTGGCGTCGCGCAATCTTGGCCCAAGGAATTCCACTCCAGCGGCCGACACACCCAGGACGCGATACTTACGGGGGGCACTGCCGCCCCTGCCCTAATTCTGAGCCCCTGAATCCAACTCTTTATTTCAACCCCTCAAGAAGGACCTTCCTGATGAAACCTCGCCTGTTGCAATGGCTTACTGTGTTCGCAACGCTCGGCACGATCGCAGATGGCGCTGCCGCTGCTCCGACGCCACAAGTTGAATTCCGCACTTCAATGGGCAACTTTACGGTCGAGTTGTATCCGGAAAAAGCCCCGATTACGGTCGAGAACTTCCTGCGCTATGTCGATGACGGTTTTTACACCGGAACGATTTTTCATCGGGTCATCGCCGATTTCATGGTTCAGGGCGGCGGCATGACCGCCGACATGGCCGAGAAACCCAACAAACGCGCGCCGATCACACTCGAATCAAAAAATGGCCTGCGTAACGACATCGGCTGGCTCGCGATGGCCCGCACCGGTGATCCCAACTCCGCGACCTCACAGTTTTTTATCAACACAGTCAATAACGCAGGGCTCAACCACCCGCAGCCCGACGGCAATGGCTATGCCGTTTTCGGCAGGGTGATTGAAGGGATGGATACGGTTGAAAAGATTCGCCGAGTCAAGACGCGCACGACATTCCCCCACCGGGACGTCCCCGCTGAAACGGTCTTAATCGAATCGGCCAAACGACGCTGACACCCGGCTTGAATGCAGGTTGGATGGGTCCATGAGCAGCCTGTTCATATCCGACCTGCACCTGAGCGCGGCGACGCCGCGGACCTGTGAACGTGTGATTGGGTGGCTCGAGAGCCACGCCCACATCGCCCGCGATCTTTGGATCCTTGGCGACCTGTTTGAGGTCTGGGTTGGCGACGACACGATCGATGATCCGCTCGAGCGCGAGTGGCTTGAGCCCATCCTGCGCGCGTTGCGGGCATTCAGCGCGCCGCTCGACGGATGCGGCCCCGGCAAGGTCCGCCTCATTCGAGGCAACCGCGATTTTCTGCTGGGCGAGCGGTTTGCCCGGTCAGCGTCAATCACGATGGTCGACGAACCTGCCGAGGTCATGATCAGTGGGGTGCCGACATTGCTCCTGCACGGCGACAGGTTGTGCACCGATGACGTGGCCTATCAGGCCTTTAGGAATGAGGTGCGAACGCCGCAATGGACCTCTGCATTTCTCGCCCGGTCTTATTCCGAGCGTCGCGCCATCGCGGCACAGATGCGCGATGCGAGTCGGGCCGCCGGCGCCGCTAAAGCTTCGACCATCATGGACGCCAACCCCGCGGAAGCTCAAGTACTCATGACACGGCACCAGGTCCGACGAATGATTCACGGTCACACCCATCGGCCGGCCCACCATGAGTACGCTCAGGGCGAACGCTTCGTGCTGACTGATTGGGACTTTGATAACGCCGTGGATGACGCCAGCGCAGCCGGCGCAGGCCGGGGTGGCGGCCTATACGTTCAAGCGGACGGCTCAGTCCACCAATCGATCTAGCCGCCGGGGACTATCAGCTATTTGGGTTTCTGCCGCCACTTCGATTCCGACGCGTTGCAAGGCCTCGGTCAGTTCGTTGATTCGTCGCTCCTGAGCGGCCGCATGGTCGATCAGACCGTGCAGGGCCAAGGACAAGGGATCGTTGTCATCCGGAGAAAGACCGTATGCTGAAAAACCCAGCTTGGCTGCAGTTTCTTCGCGCCGCTGCTGGTCTTCCCGCAACAGCACACGCGCTGGATTGCCGACCGCAGTGGCACCTGCGGGCACCTCCTTAACCACCACGGCGTTGGACCCAATCTTGGCTGCGTCACCCACCGTGAAGTTACCGAGGATTTGAGCGCCTGCGCCGATGATGACACCGCGCCCCAGGGTCGGGTGTCGCTTGAATCCCCTCGCGAGCGAGGTTCCACCCAGCGTGACGCCCTGATAAATCGTGCAATCGTCACCCACGACCGCGGTCTCTCCGATCACGACACCCATTCCATGATCGATAAAAACACGCTGACCAATCGTTGCGCCGGGGTGAATTTCGATCCCGGTGAAAACACGTGCCAAATGCGAAACAAAGCGAGCCATCGTACAAAACCGCATCTGCCAAAGACGCTTCGCCAGGCGATGCAAAAACAGCGCGTGGATACCGGGGTAGCACAGTACGATCTCGAGCACCGAGCGTGCGGCAGGATCACGACTGCGAACCGCGAGAATATCGTCCCGAAGGCGGTTGAACATCAGCATGAAGATGGTTAAGTTCTCATCAACCCAACAGAGTGCCGGTGCACGGACCGCCATGCAACCAAAATGCAGCATAGCGGCGAAGCAGGGTCAAAATTTACCCACCCGATCTGGTGGGGGGCGTTTTCGCGACAGACATCATCCGCGTGCAGACACCCCGCAAGATATCGACCTCCTGACGCTGTAATCGGGTCCGGCCGAACAGGTTGCGCAGGCGTGGCATGAGGCGCTTTGGCTCAGCGGGATCAAGAAAACCGATCGTAATCAGGGCTGACTCGAGATGAGCATAAAGCCCTTCGACTTGATCGTGAGTCGCGTAGTCTGCATCAGACCGAGCCGGTGGTTGGGCCGCAAGACCCGATGATGAGGGCTGCGCATCCAAATCAACGGCATGCAAAACAGCACGCCGTAAGGCCCACGCGAACACCTGGACCGCCTGCGCAAGGTTAAGCGAATCACAGCCCGGCGCAGTGGGTATTGAGGCGAAATGACTGCAGAGTTGAGCTTGAGCCATCGACAGCCCAACCCGTTCGGTTCCAAAAACCAACGCCACTGGGTCAGCTCCGAGCCGCAATTGATCGAGCATCTGCAATGAAGCCGTATCGGGGTCGAGGGGCCGTGCGGCAAATTCACGCGGCATGCTTGCGGTGGCCATCTGGAGAACGGTGCCCGCGAGGGCTTGCTCCAGCGTTTCCACCACCGTGGCCGCTTCCATCAGGTCATGGGCACCGGAGGCAAACGCAACTGCCTCGGGCGCCTGCGCGAACTGAGGCTCCCGCGGGGCCACAACCACGAGTTGGGTCAAGCCCATTGTTTTCATCGCCCGCGCAACCGAGCCAATATTGCCAGGGTGCGAAGGCTCCATCAAAACAACCCTGATTCGGCTCAAGCATTCCTCTACAATCACGTCATGCATCCTATGATCAATGTGGGTATTCGGGCAGCGCGTCGTGCGGGTCGAATCATCACCCGCGCGGCGTTTGATATCGATACTGTTCGAGTTGCCCGTAAACAAGCCAACGACTTTGTAACCGAAGTCGATCGGGCCGCCGAGGACGCGATTATTGAATCGCTTCTTGGGACCTTTCCCAGTCACACCGTTTTGGGCGAAGAGTCCGGCCACGTTGACTCGCAGGGCCGCACCGTTGAAGGCGATCCGCGACTGTGCGAGCACGTCTGGATCGTTGATCCGCTCGATGGCACCACAAATTTCATTCACAGTCTGCCCCAATACGCGATTTCGATCGCGTTGATGGAACGCGGTGTGATTACCCAGGGCGTGATCTACGACCCCAACCGGGACGAGTTATTTACGGCCAGCCGTGGTCGTGGTGCCTTTCTGAATGACCGCCGGATTCGCGTATCGAAGCGATTGCGCCTGCAGGAATCGCTATTGGGCACTGGCTTCCCGTTCAGACGCGTCGATGATCTCGAAGGCTATCTCGAGCTGTTTGCCCGAGTCAGCCGACTGGCCGCCGGGGTACGTCGGCCCGGAGCGGCTGCGCTCGATCTGGCCTACGTCGCCTGCGGACGCTATGACGGATTTTTCGAGCTCGGGCTCGCCCCCTGGGACTGCGCTGCCGGAGCATTGATGGTGACCGAAGCCGGCGGGCTGGTCGGCGATTTCAAGGGTGAAACCGAATGGTTATTCGGCGAACAAGTTCTCGCGGGAACGCCGAAAGTATTTGCAGCTCTGGTCGCGATGGTCGCGGACTGCCCCAAAGTCGCCTCGCTCGTCCCGTCTCAATGGACGCAGGCGGTCACCCGCAAAACAGAACCGCCTGAGAACGCAACCTCAGTTGTTTTGTAAGAGCACCGCAGCCTTGAGGGCGATGCGCGCCGCCGCCTTCGCGGCTGGGATTTTTCCGCTCTCACCATTCAGGCGTTGCTGATCGGCGACCAGTCGCACCCCCTTTGACTGATCATTAAACGCTTTCGCAGCGCCCGGTAACAGAGATGCTGAGGCGCCAAACATGTCGCCAGCAATCGCCGCCAGTGCTGGATAGTGATCGACCGCAAAGCGATAAGCGAGTTCTGGATGACGTCCATGAGCCGCGACCATAGCGGGCAATTGCGCCGCAATATTGTTCGGTAGGCCCCCCGCGAGTGAAAGCCTGAGAAAGTGCTCGGCAAGCACCGGGTCAGAAACCGCCGCCGCGGCCTCAGCAAGGAGCCAACGATCTTCTTCGCGTTGCGAAGCCCTCAGCCGGTCAACTAGCTGAGAAAACTGCGCCCCGTCAGCGCCCCATCCGGCGGCCAGATAGACCGCGCCACGGAGCTTGCCCGGAATGGAACTGCGCCCCGTCTGCTCCTGTTCAAAAAGGCGCCGGGCATAGTCCAAAGTCGTCTGGTCGCCATAGCGGGCCAGATCCTGAATCAAGCTACTGCGGAAAATCTGAATTTCACTGGGCTCATTGTCGCTGCCGGTCCAACCCAACACGGCGAGTTCCGGCCTCAGGAAATCGAGCGCCAACGAACGCAGCCGGCCTTGCTGAACGCTCCCGACAAGGGCTTCATCGAGAAAACGAAGGCCCTCACGGGCAACCGCCATCAACGCCGGGCGATCCGAGCCCTGAACTTGTCGAATCGCCGGCAAGAGATCAAAAAACGCAGACATGGGTAGACGCCCGGCCACGGCGAGCGCAAACGTATCACTGAGGATTGTGATTCGGGCCGCGGCTGGAAGTTCAGTGAAGACGCGCGCTAACGCAGCCTGTTCGGGCGCGGCATAGGCCACGCGGTAAAAGCCCTGCCCCAGTGGATTCAGAATCGTCGGACGCGGTGGGCAACCCGGCAGAGTGATGCTCTGCTGGGCGGATTCGAGCAGCAGGGTGCGGGTCTGACCGTCATTCAACAAGACCAGCGGGACCTTCCAGAGCGATGTATCAGGAGCCGCCGACCGATCCTGGATAAAGCGCTGTTGGGTGAAATCGAGCCTTGTTTGGGTCCCCTGCTCACAACGCGCGACAACGCTGACCAATGGAAAACCCTTCTGATCGGTCCAACTACTGGCCACGACATTGATATCGCGCCCAGCGGCCTGACCCATATGAAACCAGAGATCCCCGGCGGTGGCGTTCGAGAACCTACGCTCCTTCATGTAGGCGGCCAAACCCCGCTGAAAGGCTTCGGGTCCGATCCATCCCTCGAGCATGCTCAGGACGGCTCCCCCTTTAATGTAGGTGATGTCATCAAACACATCGAACACATGGTCTTCGCTAACCGCCCCGGAGCGGATGGCTCGAGTGGCCGAGCCCGAGTCATCGAGCATGGTGCGATCAATCGGCGAACGACGGCGCAGCCCAACTTGCCACTCTGGATTGAAACGGTCGGTCGCCTTTTCAGCCAACCAAGTCGCGAAGGCTTCGTTGAGCCAGATCTCCTCCCACGAGGCTGCAGTCACAAGGTTGCCAAACCACTGGTGCGCGATCTCATGCGCGACGATGCTGAAAACACCGCGCTGGCCCTGCGGACTGCTTTTGAGCGGGTCGAACAGAAGAGCGGCCTCGTTATAGGAAATCAGGCCCCAGTCTTCCATCGCGCCATCACGCGTGCTCGGTACCGCAAATTGGTCGAGTTTGGGAAGAACGTAATCAACGCCAAAATATTCGTTATAAAAGGGAAGAATTTTCTGGGTTGCAGATAGAGCGTATGCGCCAAGTTCACGTTTGCCGGGCGCGGTCAGGATGCGCAGCTTGACCCGCCCGGACCGACCTTCCAACACATCGAATTTACCCACGGCAACCGCGACTAGATAGGTCGGCATGGCCGGTGTCGGCTCAAAGCGATGAACGATGTGATCAGCCGAATCAGGCGCCGGGGCAGCGCTCTGCAGCGGAGTGTTGGCAACGACCGTATACGCTTTGGGCGCGCGCACCGCGATGTCAAAGACGCTGCGAAACGCGGGCTCGTCGAACCCCGGAAACAACATCCGGGCAAACACAGCTTCGAGTTGTGTGGCGAGCATCCGCGCTGGCTGGCCGTCAACCACGTGTGGCGCTTGATACAGTCCGGCATCGTTTTGGTTGACCCGACCGGTGTAACGAATCTGCAGCCGGTAAGAGCCCCGGGCAATTGTGGGGGTCCCGATCGGTACCAGGCGCCACATCTGCGCCTTCTCGTTCGCTTCGACCCGCAAATCAATCGGCTTAGAAACCGCTGACCCAGCGCCAATCAGTTGAATGGAGGCCGCCTTGGCGGTCAACTGATACGCGTGCAGCACCAGCTCCGAAATAGGCGCTCGAACCGCGACCTCAATCTCAACCTCACCAGAAAACTGTTCGGACTCCGGGTCGAGATGAAGGGTAATCGCGTAATGCGACGGCCGGACCATTTTGCTCAGACGGCCCGGTGTCGTATCAAAATCAAAACGGGATTGGGACCATGCGGGGGCGTTCAAAGAAATACTTGCCAGGACCAGTACAAGAGCGATCAACTGTTGGGCGAAGCGCATGGATTTCATAGGAAACGGTCCTAGCGGGCTAGTGGTCATGTTGATGATGCTCGTCATGAACATGCTCGTAGCGGTTCGCCCGACAGGACAGCAAGCGTCGCTCCAACAAACGGCGCGATTGAAAAATACGCCCCGGTGCGGTCAGATTAGACTACGTCATCTCAGCTTTACCGCGACAACGGATTAAAAGGGAGAAAGTCGTCAGCACGCGTTTGTTGATGATTGCGCCCGACCATGACAGCACCGATGGACGCAAGTAATCCCCGCGCAGAAAGCGTCGAAAAACACACGCCGATGATGCAGCAGTTCCTGCGCATCAAGGCGGAGCATCCGAACGCCCTTCTGTTGTACCGGATGGGCGATTTCTACGAGATGTTTTACGAGGACGCCGAGCGCGCGGCCCCGCTACTGGGCATCACGTTGACCCGGCGCGGCGTGAGCGCTGGCGAGCCCATCCCGATGGCGGGCGTCCCCGCCGTGTCGCTCGAACAAAACCTCGCGAAATTGCTTCGGCTGGGTGAATCCGTAGCCGTTTGCGAACAAGTCGGTGATCCCTCGACGAGCAAGGGTCCGGTCGAGCGCAAAGTGGTTCGGATAGTCACGCCGGGGACTCTGACCGATGCCAACCTCCTTCCGGAACGTGACGACCGGCCTCTGCTGGCGATTGCTCCAGCGCGCAAGTCGCGCGGGAGCGCGCCGAAAGACCCCGTCATTGGGCTGGCCTGGATCGTTTTAGCCAGTGGCGAGTGCTGGCTTGCCGAGTTACCACTTTCAATGCTGCCAGGCGAAATCGAGCGTTTGCGACCGGCCGAATTGCTCGTACCCTCTTCGCCATTCGCGCAGAGCGTCAGCGCGGCCGCGGTCACTGCCCTGGGTGCAGCAGGACGTTCGTTGGCGCTGGTTGAGAGCGATCCAGACGGATTTGACGCCGACCGTGGCCGCGCATTGCTTACGCAGTCCATGGCGATCCGGGATCTAGCTGGTACCGATGCGAACACGCTCGACACCGCTTTGGCCGCTGCCGCCGGGCTGATTTCTTACGTCGGACGAACCCAGGGCCGGACGCCGTCCCACCTCCAACAGATACGGGTCCATCACCCGCAGGAATTTCTCCTCGTAGATGCGGTGGCTCGTCGCAACCTCGAACTCGTTGAAACCCTTCGGGGAGAGCCAGAACCCACGCTGCTTTCGGTCCTGGATCGCTGTGAAACGGCCGCTGGGGGACGTCGTTTACGACGCTGGGTCGATACACCGCTACGCGATACGGCCCAAATCCTTGCTCGCCAGCGTTGCATCATGACGCTGCTGGAGCGGCCAACGCACATGCGCCAAGGCGCTCTGCTGCGTCCCCTCTTGCGCGCAACGGCAGACTTTGAACGGATCGCCGCCCGTATCGCGCTCGGGAGCGTCAGGCCGCGCGAACTGGCTGCACTGCGCGATGGCTTTGCAGCGACAGCGGCCTTGCAGGACGCACTGAATCAGATCGATCCGCAGGGACTCACGTTCGCAGAAATAGTTCAACGACTAGAAAGACCTCAGTTGGCTGCGCACTTGCTCGAGGCGCAACTGGCCGACGAACCCGGTGCGCAAATTCGAGACGGCGGGGTGATTCGGGCCGGTTTCCATCCCGAACTCGACACCTTGCGCGGACTCGATCAGGACAGCGGTACTTGGCTCGCCGACCTTGAGGCCCGCGAGCGCACGCGCACGGGGATCCCGAACCTTCGGGTCGGCTTCAACGGGGTGCATGGTTTTTTCATTGAAGTGACCAACGGACAGAGCACCAAGGTGCCCGATGATTACCGGCGCCGTCAGACGCTGAAAAATGCCGAGCGTTATGTCACGCCGGAACTCAAGTCATTCGAGGACCGGGCACTATCCGCCAAAGATCGAGCGCTGGCGCTGGAGAAATCACTTTGGGAGGCACTGATCGCCGCGCTCCAACCATCGATTGCAAGCTTGCAAAGACTCGGAAGCGCAGTGGCCGACCTCGATGTGCTCGAGAATCTGGCTGAGCGGGCAGATACCCTGAACTGGAATCGCCCCCGATTCGAACCACTTCCCGGGATCGAGATCCGGGGCGGTCGACATCCGGTGGTTGAACAGGCGCTCGAGCGCACGGGCCAGCGCTTTACGCCGAATGATTGTGTGCTTCGGGACGATCGACGACTCGCCGTCATCACAGGTCCCAACATGGGAGGCAAATCGACTTTCATGCGCCAGACCGCCCTTATTGTGATTCTGGCCCACATTGGAAGCTTTGTACCCGCGAGCGAATGCATTCTGGGACCCATCGACCGCGTCTTCACCCGAATCGGCGCGAGTGACGATCTCGCCAGCGGACGATCCACGTTCATGGTCGAAATGACCGAAGCAGCGGCCATCCTCAATGCTGCCAGCCCAAGCTCATTGGTACTGATGGATGAAATTGGGCGTGGTACGTCCACCTTCGATGGTCTGTCGCTCGCGCATGCCATCGCTGCCCGGATGTTGTCAGGCAACCGGTGCCTCACACTGTTTGCGACGCATTATTTTGAGCTCACACAATTGGCCGTTACCCATGCGGGAGCCTTCAATCTGCATCTGTCTGCGATCGAACATGCGGGCGGGATCGTCTTTTTACACAGCGTCGAAGCAGGCCCCGCGAGCCAAAGTTATGGACTTGAAGTCGCCCGACTAGCGGGTTTACCAGCAGCCGTGATTCGAACCGCCCGGCAATCCTTGGTGACCCTGGAAAGCCGATCGAGTCAGCACGACCCGCAGGGCAACTTGTTTGGCGATTTGATGGAGTCATCCACGGACTTCACCCCGGAGTCGGCCATGAAGGAGGCTGAACCCAGCGCTGACCCAGAGTTGGAGACTCTGCGTGCCCTGCGTGACCAGTTGGCCGGGTTGGACCCGGATCGGATGACGCCCCGCGACGCACTCGAAGCGCTCTACGCGCTGCGCAGTGAACTAGGAGAATGAAGAAAGCTGCCGTTCGACCTCGATCTCGTCTTCTGACGCCAGTTCAACCTCGACCACTTCGATTTCGAAGCGCAATGCAAGACCCGCCAGCGGATGGTTAGCGTCTAAAACTGCCACGCCATCCGCGATGTCGGTAATAGTCCAGACGCGATCACCATCTGGCGTCTCCAGCGGGTCATCATCCGGATCGTGGTAACCCCCAGGGGCACCGCCATCGGCGGCACCTGGTAGTGCGTCCAGACTCATGCCAATTTCGATCTGCTCCGGGAGCTGATCGACAGGTAAGAGTTCGATCAGGTCGGCATCGTAGTCCCCGAAATGATCCTCGGGCTCAAGAACGATCGACAGAGAACTGCCTGCCGATTGCGCGGTCAACGCGGCCTCGACGCCGGGAAATACAAACCCATAACCACCATGCAGGTAACGCAATTCTCGAGGCCGATCCTCAACCGGCTCGCCCTGCAGGTCAAACAGGCGATAACGCAACGTGACCCAACAGCCGTTTTCAATCACCATATCGTCATGAAAAAAGGTTCCACCCCAAAAACAGCCGGGATGAATCCCAAGCCCCTCGCCAGCAGCCCCGCGAAGGCCGGGGCCGAGGGCTTGTTAGGTGACTTGAGTGTAGAGCAATTTTTGCAGCGCCACTGGCAGCGTAAGCCGTTGCTGGTCAGGTCGGCCATTCCGGAAATGCAGACCACGGTGATGGTGCCACCCGAGCTTTTGTTCGAGCATGCCGCAAGCGATGCGGTTGAATCGCGATTGGTCAGCCAGCGTGGCCAGACGACGAGACGATGGTCGGTCGAATTCGGACCGTTTGATAGCCTACCCTCAACCCGCAGCCGTAACTGGACCGTCCTCGTTCAGGGAATGGATTTGGTCGAAGACGCGGCCCACGAAATCCTGCAACGTTTTCGTTTCATCCCAGATGCCAGGCTGGATGACGTCATGATCAGTTTTGCAACGACTGGCGGCGGCGTGGGTCCTCATGTCGATTCCTATGACGTATTTTTGGTGCAGGCCACGGGGAACCGATGCTGGAAAATTGGCCCTGCGCCGCGGCCGCAGTGGGTGGATGGATTGCCGTTACGGATCTTGCAGAATTGGGAACCACTTGAAACCTACGATCTGGGGCCCGGCGATATGTTGTATGTGCCACCCGGTTGGGGGCATGACGGCGTCGCCCTGGATGCATGCACCACTTGGTCGATCGGTTTTCGGACGCCCTCTCGACATGAATTCTTGGGCGCATGGCTGGGCGATCAGGCCGAGCTTGCTGCGGATCTGGCGGGAGCCCTAAGGGATGACCGATTCCGCGACCCTAAACGTGAACCAACCGCGCACCCGGCCCAGATCCCGATGGATCTGCGAAGGGCGCTTCACCAATGGGTTGAAGCTTGGTGTGCAGATGAACGAACTCGATTGGCGACACTGGACGGATTTATTGGGCGACACCTGAGTGAACCGAAAGCGCACGTCTTTTTTGATCCCCCAGGCCACCCATTCACAAAAAAGCGATTCCTTCAATTCGCGTCGCGACACGGTGTCGCACTAGATCGGCGGACGCGGATGCTTTACGACCAACACCACCTATTCGTGAACGGTGAAGTCGATCCGGTGAAACCCGATCGCGTACTCCGCCTGCTGGCGGACCAACGCGCCTGGACTCCAAGCCAGTCCGCAACAAGCCTTGTCAACGAACTGGTTGCGGAGCGCGTTTATTCCTGGTATCTGGCCGGGTGGATCTTCGTCTCACCCCTCAACTAGATACAGACTAAAGATTCATTCTTGCTACTGGTTACGTGTTCCTGAGACCAAGCTTTGTGGGGCATGCGCCACGAAAGTGCGGAAATCAGGGAAGTTGCTGATAGAATTTCGGTCTGGGATAACGTAATGCCCCAATAAATTCCATCGGGTTCCAACTCGAAGCAATAGGACTTAAAATCATGACCAAGCAAATCCTCGCCGCCTCCCTGATCGCTTTGGCACTTGCTGCCTGTGGCAAGAAAGAAGAGGCCCCTGCGCCTGCGCCTGCAGCACCAGCAGCTGAACCCGCACCTGCAGCGCCCGCCGCACCTGCTGCGGAGGCCGCTCCTGCAGCCCCAGCAGCACCTGCTGAAGAAAAGAAAGACGAAAAGAAGTAACTCTTTTTTCGTAATTCGAAAAACCGGCGCCTCGAGCGCCGGTTTTTTTATCTACGGGCGGTTTTAACCCGTGCACCAGTCGAAGCCAGCCTCCTGATCGGCAATCATCAGAAGCGACTCGTCAATTCCACCTTGACCCAATAATGCGCTGGCGGCTAGGTCAGGCCGATTGTTCTGCTCACTTAAATGCGCCGCGACCACGCAGCGTAGCCTGGAGCGATCCAGACTTGAGAGGATTGAAGCCGCCGCCACGTTAGAAAGATGCCCGTACGGACCGCCGATTCTGCGTTTGAGCGATGGTGGATAGCTACCCGCGAGCAGCATCGCTTCGTCGTGATTGCATTCCAGAACCAAGGCGGTCAAGCGACAAAAGGCCTGCGTGATGTGGGGCGTTCCGTGGCCTAGATCGGTCAGAACGCCAAGCCTGGAGTGCCCGTCCTCAATCACAAACTGAACGGGTTCGCGAGCGTCATGCGGCACAGCGATCGGTTGCACCCCGAACCCGGCCACCTCGAACCCCCGCCGAGCATCCAGCAAGTGAATGGCCGCATCGCCAAACGCTGACGCCGAGAGCGCGCTGTAGGTGCCCCAGGTGAGATACACCGGGAGCGCTTCACGCCGGGCCAGCGAAGGCACTCCTCCGACATGGTCACCGTGCTCGTGGGTGACGAGAATTGCATCCAGGTCTTTCGGCGTCAGACTCAGTCGACCAAGGCGGCGTGAGAGCTCTCGCGGACCAAAACCGCAATCGATCAGCACCCGCCGGGGCCTGCCGGCAATATTCGACTCGATCAGGAGCGCGTTACCGGCGCTCCCGCTCCCCAGACTGGCGAATCTCACCCGACGACGGGGTTTTTATTTCAACTGTTCGAACAACAAGCTGGCAATCCGGGTCGCCACCGGCCGTTCGGCTGCTTCAGCCACCGCCCCTCCGTCCCGATTGAGAACTCGAATATCGGTCGAAGGCTGTCCAGCCACTGCGGATGCCACCAGAACAATCCGGAAGCGACGCGGCGTTGGATCCGAGTTCGCGCTGAAAATCCGGTCAAAGAACGACCGGGCGGAGCCGGACTCCGTCGCCGGGTCCACATATCGGACAAAATAAACCCCACGGGATCGATCACGGTCCTCAACAGTGAATCCAGCCCTATCAAGCGCCAGCCCCACGCGACGCCAGGCCCGGTCGAAGGATTCGTCCACCTGCACAGTACCGTCGGGGAGCGACCTCGCCCGCAAGACCAATGAACCTGAATTAGGGGCAAGATCCGCAGTCGCGCGGTTGGCATCACTACCCAGACGAACCATCAGTCGACGTAAAAATTCGGCCTCAAGTTCGGGATCGCTGGGCCGTTGAGTCCAGACAAAGCCATTCTGTTTCTCACCAGCAACTTCAACCATGCCACGATGGCTCAGATGAATTTCAGTCCCGCCCTCGACAGCTTCAAGTCGGACCCGGAAGCGATCGCGCTCGCCAGTTGAATAAAGGCCATCGAACACTTTCCCGATCGTTGACCGAATGAAATCCTGCGGAATCTTGGCGCGGTTTTCAGCCCATTCGGTCTCCATCACCCCGAGGGCCGGTTGATCGACCGCGAGGGTAAATCCTGACTCCTGCCAGAATGTCCGTAACACCGGCCAGAGCGGCCCCGGGGGACGTTTCACGGTGAGCCACCGCATGGTTCCGGCACGCTCAATCTTCATACCCGTGACATCCGGCAACACATCGCGCTGGGCGCCAACGCCACTTCCGGCAAGTTGGTCGCGAGCGGCACGCTCGCGTGCATAGCCTGAAAGCGTGGCCCCGGAAACCCGCTCGGGCAACATAAACCGTTCATCACCGCGCGGCGAGACAAGGTCGGGAGGCACTTCAAGTTTGGCCTCGGGCCGGGTCGTGGATGACCGATAGTCGACCTTCGGATCGGGCAGCATGTTGGATACGGAACTGCATCCTCCCAACAGAACGAGGCCAACAGCCCCGATTTGAACGACCAAGCGCATGCGGAATTCCTGAATTCGGGACGACATCACAACACGCCGGCCGCCCGCATCGCTGCGCTGACCGCCTCGTGGTAGATCGGGGAAAGGGGCGTTAATGGCAAGCGCAATCCGGGCGGAATACGGCCGGTTTGCGCAAGCGCCCATTTGACGGGGATGGGATTGGCCTCGACAAACAATTGGTCATGCAGGCCAAGAAGCGCGCGATTAATTGCACGAGCCGTCAATACATCCCCGGCGATCGCGGCGGCACAGAGGCTCGACATTGCGGCAGGTGCAACGTTGGCAGTCACAGAGATCACACCATGCCCACCCTGCAGCAAAAATGGCAGTGCCGAGTCGTCATTACCGCTGTAAAGACGGAAGTGCGCGGGAACGCGCTGCAATAACATCGCAGCGCGCGGCAAATCACCGGTCGCGTCTTTCAAGCCCACCACTCCGGGCACTACCGACAGCCGAACAACGGTGTCATTGGCCAGATCTGCCACCGTTCTTCCAGGAACGTTGTACAAAATAACCGGCAGGTCGACGGCTTCGGCAACGGCCGCGAAGTGCCGATACAAGCCCTCCTGAGTGGGCTTGTTGTAGTAGGGCACGACCTGAAGGGTGGCATTCGCCCCGACCTGATGCGCTGCCGCGGTGAGCTCAATCGCTTCACGCGTGGAGTTGGCGCCGCTTCCCGCGATGATCGGGACTCGCCCCGCCGCCTGTTCAACCGCCACCCGGATGAGCGTGACATGCTCGTTCACATCAACGGTTGGAGACTCTCCGGTCGTACCAACCGCTACGATGGCCTGTGTACCGCTTTCGATCTGCCAGTCGATCAGACGTCGGTAGGCGTCCAGATCGAGCGATCCGTCCTCGTGCATCGGGCTAACGATAGCGACCATGCTACCGAAGACATCAAAAGATTTATTGGCCATTCGAAGCGCTCTGAGTTGGAGCATAGATGAAACAATACATTAGGCGTAACCGAGCCCCATGGCATCGCGGACTTCGCGCATGGTTTCGCGTGCAATTAGACGTGCCCGGTCGCAGCCGGCATCCACAATCTCGCGCAGAAGCCGTGGGTCTTCCTGATACGGTCGCGCCCGCTCAATGAAGACTGAGGTCTCGCGGATTACGGCGTCGATCACCGGTTGCTTACACTCAATACAACCAATCCCGGCAGACTGACAACCCTGCTGAACCCATGCCTGGGTGTTCTCGGGCGAATAAACTTCATGCAGCGCCCAAACCGGACAACGCTCGGGGTCACCCGGGTCGGTGCGTCGAACCCGCGCCGGGTCAGTCGGCATCGTACGAATTCTTTTGGTAACCGACTCGGGAGACTCGCGCATTGCGATGGCATTCCCGTAAGACTTCGACATCTTATGACCATCGACGCCGGGCAATCGCGAGGCTTCGGTCAGCAAAGCCTGAGGCTCACTCAAAATCGGGGCGTTCTCGAGTGTAATGCCATGCTTACGCGCTGCAGCCTGCTCCTTGGGGTCAGGAGCATACCCATAGAGATGATTAAAGCGCCGCGCAATCTCGCGCGTCAGTTCGATATGCGGAACCTGATCTTCTCCGACCGGCACCCAAGCTGCCCGATAGATCAAGATGTCAGCCGCCTGAAGCAAGGGGTATCCCAAAAACCCATAAGTCGCGAGGTCGCGATCAGCAAGTTTTTCTTGCTGGTCTTTGTAGGTCGGCACCCGTTCAAGCCATCCCAAGGGCGTCCCCATCGAGAGCAGTACATGCAGTTCAGCGTGTTCGGGGACGCGAGATTGCAAAAACAGTGTGGCTTGCTCTGGGTCAATTCCGCCGGCAAGCCAGTCAATCACCATCTCCCAAACGTTGCGCCCAATTTCGCCCGGTGACTCATAGTGCGTGGTCAACGCATGCCAATCGGCAACGAAGAAAAAGCAGGGATGCAAGGCCTGCAATCGTGCCCAATTCTTGAGCGCGCCGTGATAATGACCGAGATGCAACGCGCCCGTGGGGCGCATTCCCGAGACGACGCGCTCGGACATGTTGGTAGTGCCTAGAATGGCCGCAGTGGTGTTCATAAGCACACAATTCTACCCGTGCTCGGTCTTGGTTCAGGACACCTCGGCCTGCTCAATTTCACCGGCGATGGCATCGAACCCGAGACCAGCCCGTCGCAGCATTGGCTTGGGGCCGGTCAGGTCGACGATTGTTGTTGGGATGGAACTCAACCAACCAGCATCGATCATCAGATCAACTCGTTTACCGAGACGTTCTTCAATGTCGTCCGGATCCGCAAGGGTTTCGGCTTCATCGGGCATGCGCAGTGTCGAGGCCAGAAGCGGCTGTCCCAGCGCTTCGAGCAGCCCGAGCGGAACGGGATGATCCGGCACTCGCATGCCCACTGTCTTGCGCGACGGGTGCGCCAGCCGTCGCGGGACTTCCCGCGTAGCCGGCAGGACAAAGGTGTAAGTCCCTGGGGTCCATCGCTTGAGAAAGCGATACTGCTGATTATCGACCTGCGCATAATGCGAAAGTTCTGACAGGTCCCGACACAAAAGCGTCAGGAGATGTCGGCCGTCAATTTGACGGATCGCCCGCAGTCGATCGACAGCCGATTTATCCTCGAGCCGACACGCAAGCGCATAGCCGGCATCGGTGGCGATTACCCCGAGCGCACCGCCCCGAAGTAGAACCGCCGCTTGTTCAAGTAAGCGTCTCTGCGGCTGGACCGGATGAACGACCAGCCTTACCATCGGTGCCAGACCGGCACCACCGAATCGGGCAGAACCGGCGCATAGCCAAGGTCTGAGTGGCTTTCGATCGGACTGTGAAAATCGGATCCTCGCGAGGCTTCAAATCCTTCGGCAGCCGCAATTCGCGCAAATCGACGCACCTGATCACGAGTGTGACTGCCGCTTGCAACCTCAATCGCCGTGCCACCGACCGTCCGGAATTCTTCAAGCAGGGTCGTCAACGCCAACTCACCAATCCGATAGCGTGCCGGGTGCGCAAGAACTGCAACGCCGCCGGCCGCCCGGATCCAGTTCACCGCCTCGGAAAGCCGAGACCAATGGTGCGGCACATAGCCCGGACGCCCCGGTACGAGGTATTTCAGAAACACCGCTCGAACGTCATCGCAGGCACCGCGTTCCACCAACCAGCGCGCGAAATGCGTTCGCGAGACAAGCCCAGCATTACCCGCCATGGCCGCGGCGCCCTCATAGGCCCCCGCAAGCCCCACGGCGGCGAGTTGTTCACCGATCTCGCGCGCACGCGCATCACGCCCCGATCGAACCCCCGCTAAACCAGCAACCAGCTCGGGGGATTCTGGGTCAACCCCAAGCCCGACGATATGCAAAGTCTCGCCACCCCAACTGACCGAAACTTCGACACCCGGCACGAAGCGAATACCAAGATCGGCAGCCGCCTCGGCGGCCTCGGCCAGACCTGCCAACTCATCGTGATCGGTCAACGCCATGAGATCGACCCCATTGGCCTTGGCGCGTTGGACGAGAACCGCAGGTGCCAGCGTGCCGTCAGAATAAAAAGAATGACAATGCAAATCCGCATTGATGGCGTGCGGATCGTGTGAATGGGGATCGCGGGACAGGTTTTGATTCATGCTTGCCCCAAGAACGACTCGATCAAGCGGGCCACTGCCTCCGGCTGGTCGTGATGAAGCATGTGACCACTCCCTGCAACGGTCGTCGTCTGCAGGGAAGGGAAAGCCGCCAGGCGTTCGCGGTACGCCGGCTCACGGGTGTATTGGTGCCAGTCATCGGGTTCGCCAGCCTCGACCAGCAAGACCGGGGCGGTGATCTGGCGCCAACAAGCCAGAACCTCCTCGACCCGATACAGCACAGGGTTACGACGCCGATGGGCGGGATCACCCCGAAGTTGCCAGCCGATTGTAGGTGCATCCCGAGAAGGAGAATCCGTATCGGCCGCCTCCCCAGCTGGTACCTCGACAGCCTGAGCCCAGTGTTGCGCAAGCCACGTTGCCCGCTCGGCCCCAAGACGCGGATTGTTTCTACACATTCTTGAGACCAACGCCTCAAGGCTTGGCCAGATCCGTTCGCGCTCGGGCTTGCTGAGCTCATCGAGCCACTGTGCGTAACGCTCTGGGGCTTGATCGGGTTGGTTCCCCGGCAACCCATAGCCCTCGAGATTGACGAGCCGACGAATCCGGGAGGGTCGTACGCCCGCGTAAAGGCAGGCGATATTGCCGCCCATACTATGAGCAGCCAAATCAACGGGCTGGCCAGGAGCCAGCGCGTCCAACATGGCTTCGAGATCGGCCAGGTAGTCCGGAAACCAATATGCATCGATGCCCGGGGCCCGCTCGGTCAGCCCGTAGCCTCGCCAGTCAGGAGCATAGATGCGGCGCTCGATCTGCAGTTCGTCAACCAGGAACTGGAATGATGCAGAGCCATCCATCCAACCATGCAGAAGCCACAGTGGTGGCGCATCGACCGGTCCCCAGGCACGGATATGGTGCCGAATTCCGCGCGCCACCACCCACAATGATTCGCTAGTACGGCGCGGTTTATAGTGAGTGATCATGAATAGGATTCAGGTCGGAGCGCGAAGTCTACCTTTTACATCATGACTAAACATCGTAATCAGCGACGTCCCGATGACTATGCCCGCCTGGTGCAGTCTTTTCGGTGGCACATCCCGCGACACTTCAATGTGGCGCAAGTTTGTGCTCAACGGTGGGCAACGGATGCCCATGGCAATCGTCCGGCGATTATCGAAGCTGGGGCGGGCGCGCGCGCCCTGCCCTTTACGTACCGTGAGCTGCATGAGCAGTCATGCCAGTTGGCCAACGCGCTGGACGCACTGGGCATCGAAGCCGGTGACCGGGTCGCAATTGTCCTGCCGCAATGCGCAGAGACGGCAGTGGCTCACCTCGCGACGATGCGACTGGGCGCGATCAGCATGCCGCTTTCGGTCCTGTTTGGCCCCGAGGCCCTGACGTTCAGGTTGCGCGACGCCCAGGCGCGGATCGCAATTGTGGATAAGGCGCATCTCGAGAGCGTTCGAGAGGCTGCCAGCGAATGCCCTGATCTGGCAGATCTCATCCTGATCGATCCCAGTACGGAATGTGCGTCTGCCCGTCAGAACGATCGATTGTTTGAGCACGATTATCAATCACTGATTAATCGGTCTTCGACGCATCATTCAATTAAACAAACGCTTGCCGACGATCCGGCTGTGCTGATTTACACCAGCGGCACGACTGGTTCTCCCAAAGGCGCCTTGATTCCGCACCGGGCGCTGATTGGCAATCTGACGGGTTTTGTCGCCAGCCAGGACTGGTTCCCCTGGGGCGGACATCACGTCGACCCGGGTGCCGGGTTCGAAGGACGTGATCGATTTTGGTCGCCAGCCGATTGGGCCTGGACCGGCGGGCTCTGGGATGCGCTCTTACCGACGCTGTACTTCGGGCGGACGATCATCGGGTCGCGTGAGCGGTTCAGCGCCGACAACGCCTTCCAATGGATGATCCAGCATCAGGTTACCAACGCATTCCTGTTCCCGACCGCGCTCAAGCAGATGATGAAGGCACGACCCCGCTTATCGTCGACCGAGCAGTCATCTTTGCGACTTCGCGCCCTGATGAGCGCTGGCGAGTCGCTGGGCGAGCCTGTTTTTAACTGGTGCATCGAAACGCTAGGCCTGCAGCCCAATGAAATGTTCGGTCAGACTGAAGCCAACTACGTGGTCGGCAATTCATCGAAGCGTTGGCCCGCGGTTGCGGGACATATTGGGCGTCCGTACCCGGGGCATCGAGTCGCGATCGTGGACGAGGATGGGCACAAACTACCCGCCGGCGAGTCGGGCGAAATCGGGGTGCACCGGTACGATCAACACGGACACCCCAACCCCGTGCTGTTTCTTGGCTACTGGAATAACCCCGAAGCCACTCAAGCAAAGTTTCGCGGCGACTGGTGGCTCACCGGTGACCTCGCTGTTCTGACCGACTGCGGCGATCTCAGGTACCAGGGCCGAACGGATGACCTGTTCAAGTCCTCGGGATACCGGATTGGGCCGGGCGAAATCGAACATTGTCTGACCGGGCACCCTGAGGTTCTGAACGCAGCTGTGGTACCGAAGCCCGACGCCGACAGGGGCGCAATCGTTAAAGCGTTTGTAGTTCTCAGTGCGCCCGACCGTTTCCAGACACCTGAGCAGCTCAGCGCACTCACCGAATCTCTGCAAACGCATGTCCGAAACCGGTTGGCGCCTTACGAGTATCCGCGCGAGATCGAATTCATCGAAGCCTTGCCGATGACGACGACCGGCAAGATTCAACGCCGCGTTCTAAGACTCCAGGAGGAAGAACGCGCGCTCTTGGCTGCTCAGAATTAAGCGAGTCAGACTGATCAGCCGCCAACCAACTCTGACTGGTCGAGCGCACAACCTGTCTTGCTGACCACCTCGTCAGCGGTTACACCCGGGGCAAGTTCGAGTAGCTTCAGGCGACCCTGCGCATGATCGACATCGATCACGCAAAGATCGGTGATGATACGGTCAACAACACCGACGCCTGTGAGCGGAAGATTGCATTGTTCGAGAATTTTCAAATCCTCAGAACCATCTTTTTTCTTGGCAATGTGTTCCATCACGACAATCACGCGGCCCACACCAGCGACCAGATCCATGGCGCCGCCCATACCCTTGACCATCTTGCCGGGAATCATCCAGTTGGCGAGATCACCGGTCTGGCTGACCTGCATTGCACCGAGGACTGCGAGGTTAATCTTGCCGCCACGGATCATCGCAAACGAATCTGCACTCGAAAAAATGGACGACCCGGGGATGGTCGTCACGGTCTGCTTGCCTGCGTTGATCAAATCGGGATCAACCTCCCCTTCGAGGGGAAATGGACCGATGCCCAACAATCCATTTTCGGACTGAAGCCAAACCGTCATGCCGGCCGGAACATGGTTGGCGACGAGCGTCGGCAGCCCGATGCCGAGGTTGACGTAGTAGCCGTCGCGCAGTTCCAAAGCGGCCCGGGCCGCCATCTGATCACGGTTCCAAGACATTGAATTACTCCGGTATGCGTTGATTCGAATCAGGCCTGGCGCACCGTGCGCTGCTCAATTCGCTTCTCGGGGGTCGCGTTCACGATGATCCGGTGCACATAGATACCCGGCAGGTGAATGTGGTCCGGATCGAGTTCGCCGGTCGCGACAATCTGTTCAACCTCGACGATGGTGAACTTCCCTGCCATCGCAACATTGGGGTTGAAATTGCGCGCCGTGCGCCGAAAAATCAAATTACCCGCCTGGTCGGCAATGTAGGCTTTAACGAGCGAGACATCGGGCAGAAGTGATCGCTCCATCACGTACGGAACGCCGTCAAACTCCTTGATCTCTTTGCCCTCAGCCACCACGGTACCAACCCCAGTGCGGGTATAAAACGCGGGAATGCCTGCGCCTCCGGCGCGCAAGCGTTCAGCAAGAGTCCCTTGGGGCGTAAATTCAAGTTCAAGTTCGCCAGCCAGGTACTGGCGCTCGAACTCTTTGTTCTCGCCGACGTAGCTCGCGATCATCTTGCGGATCTGGCGCGTCGCGAGAAGCTGCCCGAGCCCGAATCCGTCGACTCCAGCGTTGTTGGAGATACAGGTCAGATTTTGAACACCAGAATCCCGAACGGCAGCGATCAGGGCCTCTGGAATTCCACAAAGGCCGAATCCACCGACCGCGATCATTTGGCCGTCGTGCAAAACCCCCTTAAGGGCATCTGCGGCTGAAGCGAAAAGCTTGCTCATGGGTTCCTTCGTTCAGGTTGACTGAGAGCGTAGTTTGCCACGGCCGGGCGGCGCCATTGGACGATTCGGCCCCGAAAATCGGTCCAGTTGAGCCTCGGAGAATCCGGCCGCAAGACGCGCCGGGCGATTCACGGGCGGTTTTGGCCAGGGCGCGTTGAAGGACTCCATGAGCGCATCGAACGTGGCCTCCGGAGCGAGCCCGGCTTGGGCGCATAACCATTCGAACCACTGGCGTCCGATCCGTACATGCCCAATTTCATCATTCAAGATTCGATCAAGAATCGTCAGTGCACTCTCGATGGTCGCTACTGCATTGAGGTCCCGTGCGTTGCGCAAGTCCTTCGCATTGCGCCGCAACCGCTCTTGGATCATTGGCGTCGCATCAAGACCACGGGCCTCTAGTACGGACGGGACCAAGGCCATTCGGGCGATCGGATCGTGAGCGGTGCGCGCCGCCATTTGCCAGAGTCCG
>Ga0214921_10002656_pt1 | contig 28662 bp, 28 predicted proteins | sample LL1505_MetaG_FD_177992 | JGI IMG/M metagenome (GOLD analysis project Ga0214921, IMG submission 177992) | Freshwater microbial communities from Lake Lanier, Atlanta, Georgia, United States - LL-1505 | ecosystem: Environmental > Aquatic > Freshwater > Lake | place: USA: Georgia | collected...
GTGCTGGTTTCATCTCCTCCGAGAGACTCTCCACATTCAAATTGCGTCACGAGGCTTTCAAAGCTTCACTTGCGTTACGGCTCGTACTTTCGCCTGCCCGCTCCCCTACGGTCACCCTTCAGCTCACAGCTCGGCTATATGTCTTACAGGTATTTTACATAGCTAGACCTCCTAGCAAGATTTATGATTTAGTCGTTCAACCAGAGGACGCAAAGGACACAAAGGGGTACTCAAAAGACACAAGGGACCTGCCTCACCTTTGTGTCCTTTGCGTCCTTGGTGGTAAAAATCCTAGCCCAGAAATCATGTCGGAAAGAGTTGCACCCAGCAAGGGCCGGAGACTTTCTTTCAGCGCAGAAGGGCGCAAAGGTGCTGTATAATACGAACCTGCGTCACCTCTTGAATCAGATCTGCAAGCTTGAGAGATATGCTGGCTTGGTTACTGGTTATGAATTTGACCCTCAGAATGGCTCGATAAAACGATTATTTACCGTCAGTTCATCTTTTAAATCTTTCCGCCAGTCTATAACTCGTACTACGCCCACCCCCTGAGTTTTGAATAAAAAGCCCCCTTTTCTTTAGCTCTTGAATGTCTCGCAAGGCTGTGTCGTTTGAGCATTTGGCTAGCTTCGCGTATTTCGAGGTATTCATAAAACCCCGAAAATCCTCCTCCAGCATGCGGTTTATAATCAGACGCTGGCGTTCATTAACGGGGTTCTGATTAATCGTATCCCAGAGCCGCGCCTTGCATAGAACATTCCCAAGAGTTGTTTCCGCGTTAGAGATCGCTCGTCCTAAACAATTAAGAAACCATAATAGCCACCCTGTAATATCAGGGGTCGCGCGTTGCTGTCTTTCAAGTTGCCGGTAATAGTCTCTCCGCTCCGCCTCAATCTGAGACGATAGGCTGTAGAAACGATCTCGCGAGCAATCAGCGCGCGCCAAAGCCATATCTCCGATGGCCCTGGCGATACGACCATTCCCGTCCTCAAAAGGGTGGATCGTTACGAACCAAAAATGTCCTATGCCTGCCTTAATTACTGGGTCGATATCTTTCCCGTTTTCAAACCACTTAAGAAAAGCTCGCATTTCCCGCTCCAAACGATCGGCGCTAGGAGCTTCAAAGTGAACCTTTTCTTTACCGAGCGAGCCGGAAACTACCCGCATGGGGCCAGCTTTTAAAGTACGCCAATTTCCAACGGTAATTTTATGCATGCCGCTACGCCCCGTTGGGAAGAGCGCGGCGTGCCAATCAAATAGTCGCTTGCTGGTTAGAGGCTCAGAAAACTGCCGTGTGGCGTCTAGCATCATCTCAACGATACCTTCTACGTCCCGACTCGCTGAGCCGATCCCGGCGATATCAATTCCCAATCTTCGTGCAATCGACGATCTGACCTCGTCTGGGTTAAGCTTCTCTCCCTCAATCGCTGAGGATTTAACTACATCGCTCGTAAGAGTGTTAAGACTAGCCTCACGCTTTAGCTCAAAGCCAAGGCTCTCCATACGTCCAAGCAACCGCCCTTGGGCGTAGCGCACATCAGCTAACTTGGGCGCTATCGCTTCCACATCCCAAACAAAATTTGGCCAACTTCGATGCTTATGAACCCACATTCTAATCACCGCATATTCTACGGTGATTATAGTGCCTATTCACCGCATGAGCAACATAAACCTTTCCAGGCTACTATCAAAACGCTCTCAGCAAAGCAGAGCCTTAATAATTCGTTGAAGAACAGGCCTCGTGCGCTCGATGTACGCCTGCTCATCTTTTATACGACAACCTAATATTGTCGGAGTTTAACTTGAGATCCTTTAAGCTGCTTATAACACCACGCTTCCTTTTAATAGCAGTATAGCTGAAATAAATGCCTGTGAGTTCTCGGGGATGTTGCCTGAGGTCTCTCTCATGAGACTCCTTGTAGGATTTTCTGGGTCATCGCTGTCATTTTATATCCCCCCCCCTCTGCGCTCCTCCGCGTCCCCTGTGGTTAAAACCTAACAGCAGAATACAGCGAAAGAAACGAAAGGCCTCAGCAATTTTCTCACCACAGAGGAACTACCTCGCCTTTGTGTCCTTCGCGTCCTTGGTGGTAAAAAATACCCTTCCCAGAAAGCATGTCATATCTAGCAAGGGCCGGAGACTTTCTTTCAACACAAAGGACGCAAAGGACACAAAGGACTCAAACGCAAGCTCAAGAGACACCAGCCCCCTGAAGGGGACCCCATTTTTTGGACAGGTGCGTAGGGGTGATTTAATGTACCTGCAAAAGAATGGAGACAAGAATGAGAAAGAGAGGAGATGTTAGTAGCAAGAGTAAGGCGAACGCCGCGTTGGAGGCGGTAAAGGCTCACGAGCCCCTAGGATCGATTGCTCGCCGGTACAAAGTGCATCCGATACAGATTGGGAAGTGGCGGAAGCGGTTACTGGAGGATATGCACCGAATCTTTGAGGACGGACCAACAGCTGATGCAGCGGCTCATGAACGAGAGATTCAGGAGCTGTATGAGCAAATTGGTCGTCTGAAAGTCGAGAATGACTTTCTGAAAAAAAAATCTGCTCTCGGTAGTTGATGACCCACGGACGCTCATCGATGTCGAAGACGGCTCGATGAGCATCTCGCACCAGTGCGAGTTGCTGTCAGTTTGTCGTTCCAGCTACTACTACGAGCCTGTTCCAGAGTCGCCGCTGAACTTAAGACTTATGCGTCTGCTGGACCAGATGCACCTGGATCATCCGTTTGCGGGTAGTCGAATGCTCACCGGGCTCCTTGGCAGACGAGGGTACGAAGTGAATCGCAAGCGTGTTCAGAGGCTCATGCGGCTAATGAACCTGGAGGCGCAGTATCCCCGTAAAAACACGTCAAAACCGCATCCAGAGCATCTGATATTCCCATACCTCTTGCGCGGCGTTGAGATTGCCCGACCTAACCACGTCTGGAGCTGCGATATCACCTATCTGCCGCTACGAGGAGGCTTTCTGTACCTCATGGCTGTCATCGACTGGTTTAGCCGAGCGGTTCTTTCCTGGGAGCTATCGAGCAGCCTCTCAGGCGACTTCTGCTGTACGGCTCTTGAACGTGCCTTGCGCAAGTACGGAAAGCCAAACATATTCAACACCGACCAAGGAGCGCAGTTTACCGCCAAGAGCTTCCTCGAGATTCTGCTTGGCCACGGAATACAGGTCAGCATGGATGGACGTGGCCGAGCTCTGGACAACGTCTTCATTGAGCGCCTCTGGCGAACCGTCAAATACGAGGAGGTATACATTCGTGATTATGGCTCAGGAAGCGAGGCATTTCAGAACCTAATGCGGTACTTCAAGTTCTACAATACCAGACGCCCTCATCGCTCTCTTGAAGGAGCTACACCTTTTGAGGTATATCTTGCGGCGTGATGCGGGACTTATTCACACCTGTGGATATCCCCCCGCACCCCCCTTGACAGCCACTACTACCGGATTTTTAAACAGGTAGTGGGGAACAGCCACCTGTCCAAACATTGGGGTCCACCTCACCCACCACCAACTCAAAATTATTCGCTCCGCACTCCGCCTCTGATGGCTCAGCGAAACTAAAACTCTGAGATTCGTTACTAGGCGCCGAAGATCTTCCAGCGTTAACCAATCTATCGATCCCCTTTACTCTGTAGCCGTTATCAAGCATCTCAAATAGAAAAGCATAGCTTGGCAGCAAATCAGCGTGATTGCGCTCTATATATCTCTTAGCGCAGACATACCGCTTAAAATTTTCATCACCGTGATCGTATGTATTGTTAAACGAAAACACCGTGGCCGCCTGCCGCGGATAAGCTAGATCAAGATACGAAGCGATAAATACATCACTCGCCGCGACTGAGTGTGGAGCGCTCTTAACCACTTCCAGAACTAGTGGCAGGTTGCTTATCTTACCCATGACTGTTTTATTAGCCTTAAATATATAAACGCTCTGATAAATAAAAACTCCGAGCGCGAGGGAGAGCCAAAGGTTTTTAGTCCCACTTCGTAAATCTATAACGAGCGCCAGCAAGAACGCGCACACCACCACTCCCCAATACTGCTCGTAGTTAACAGGTGCCGCGAAAGCGCCACTTATTACCTGAATGTTAGGCCCAACCCAAGTTGATGCTACTAAGATAGGCACTATCTTTTTTAGCTTTTCTGGAAGGTCCCGGCGAATAAATAAATAAAGCGCTAATGAAGCTACACCGGTAAAGGGAAGCATCGGCAACCTTGATGCGGTGACATACCAAGCAAGCCGCGGATCGCTCTTCACACTTAAGAATACCCCCATAAGCGCCCCTAAAGAGATCCAAGCTATCAGACAGCTACGGCTTAAGTTTAAACGCTTAGCTATTAGTGAAGCTATCGCCACAAATAAAAACGGCAACCTAACGAATGAATAAAGAAATGGCGCGACGATAAATGCGCTCAGGTGTAGCCACCTTGTTCCACCTAATAGAGCTAACCAGAGCGTGACAATAAACCAAGATAACTGTGGTTCAGGGCTTCTAGCGAAGGGGAGCTCTGCGTTAAATGGCACAACTGTCCAGGTGATTAGACTAGGCGCGTAGTGCCACTGATCTAGCGCTTTGATCAAGGGGTTTGTGGGATTAAAAAAGAAAGCCCCTAGAAATGTAAGTAAAGCTACTCTTCTGGCGCTAGCAGCTACGACATTGCTTCTCTTTAAAGCGATATAAGCGCAGACAATAACAAGCGGGGTGATAATCAGATCAAATAATAAGTTACAGTAGCCTCCTGATAGCCCCAAGTTATGTAGGTCGACCACTAGGCGGCTTAGGATTCTATGCGCGCCCATGTTACCCGCCGTATACGACGCGAATGGATACGATAGGTAGCTAGACTCATCTATCCCGTTTACATAAAACAGTGGGCCGCCAGTTATAAAGAATTGATAAATCGGGAATGCGATAAATCCGCACACGATCATCGCGATAGATAGAACGAAGGCGCGCCTTGAGAGATCCGCCTTATTAACTTCAAGTTCAGATCGCATATAAACTTACGCGCCCTCCTCGCGAATAGGCACTATCGGTATTAAACACATACCCGGTATTGAGAAGAGAAAAGCTAAGATGTAGAGATTGGTGTAACCCATAAACTCAACTAAGCGCCCCGCTTCGCCACCTATAATCGTTCCTGGTACCGACATTATCGCGCTGCCGACCGCGTAGTGCGTGGCGCGATACTCTTTTGAGCAGGTAGATAAGAGAAAAACTAAAAGCGCCGCGCTGCCTAAACCAGCGGCAACCTGCTCAATCGCGTGAACTGTAGCGATGCTTGAGATTCCAAAAGTAGTTGTCGGATCAGGCTTGGCGATCGATAGCCAGACATACAACCAGATATTTAAATTCATCACTAAGGTAAGTGGCCAGAGCGCTTTTCTTAAACCCACTTTATTGATCCACCAACCTCCGGCCATCGCGCCTAAGATAGTGCCAGCCGCTCCAACGATACCCGCCACCCAAGCGTACTGCTGTGTTGAGACCTTTAGTTCGCGGGTCATAAATGGAGTCACCATCGAGAAGAGCACCTCATCACCTAATTTATATAAGATGATGAAACAGAGGATCAGATAGACCTTAGGTTGGCTTAAGTAAGTGGCGAATCCACGTTTAAAAACCTGGTAAGCACGAGCAAGAGGTTTACGTTCAGTGAACTTTTCAGCTACGAGTCTAGGGAGGACCCAGAGATGCAAACCAGCTAGACCAGCCATAACTACACCGGCTAAAACGAACGCCGGAACCCAACCGAGCGCCGTTGAATTACCCGCCACTCTAGCGGTTGACCATGCTACTAAACCGACTAGACCACTGCGCGCGAAGACCATCGCTAATCGGTAAGCTAGCACCCTGTACCCCGATAAGAGCGCCTGCTCATCTCGGGCCGGTATCGCCTCAAGATAGTAACCATCGATCGCGATGTCGTTCGTCGCGGCCACAAAAGCCATCAAGAGAAACACTATCGCGATCGAGCTAAGATAGGCGCTGCTGTCGGGTGCTACTCCAGCTAAGTAAGAGAGGTACGCCAGAAAGAAAGTTAAACCGCCGATAATTAACTGTGTGGCGATCTGCCAACCACGCTTTGTCCCCCACCCGTCTATAATTGGAGCCCAGAGAAACTTAAAGTTCCAGGGGAGTCCCAAGTAATTTAGGTATCCAAGATACAGCTCCCTGACCCCAAGCTGGGTAAAATAGAGGCTAGAGAGGATCCGCACGATCATAAACGGCAACCCCTCAGCGAAGTAGATAGTATTAACCCAGAGTATCTTCGTTAATCGTGGGGTTGATTGGGGAACTTGGCTGGTTTCTGAGATTTGTTGCACAGAAAGAAGAGTACACTAGGGTAGATTGGGCCGCTAGGTGGGGGATGATTATCGAGCTAAAAGCTCGCAGTACGGGATGGCTCGGGCCAGAAAACTACCCATAGAGTGCTGAGATGACCTTCGATATACTTTTTAGCGTTGGATTACCGTCTTTTGATAGGATTCGATGAAGCGTTCTTCTTGAAGTTTTGGCTTTTTCCGACAATTCTCGCTTGTTCACCGCCTCTAGGTGGCCTCTTAGCACCTCTTTAAAAGATTCGATATCTTGTTCCACTAAGCATTGCCAGAGAGCTTTAAATATAAGCTCTTGATCTCTTAGACGTGCGGCGCTGTTTACTCTTTTTAAAACCGCCCCATCCCTAAGCTTCATTATCGGCATATCTTCGAAGGAGAAGTCTCGCTTTTTTGATGTCGGTTTTTTGGGCATAAACTCAATGTGCCATAAATGTCTCACCTGTGCAAACTATTTATATTTCGTCTCCGGTTTTTTAAGAACGGGACAGCAATGACATCCCTGTATTAGCTACTTTGCGCATTCTCTTTCTCCTCCTCTTCCTCCTTCTCATTATCTTGCACCTTCTCATAATCCTCTACATCGAGGTCGCGGAGGGCCACGGAGATCTAACTTTACTTATTTCACCTATCTCTCTGTAGATGAAGAGGAGGAGATAGGTGCAAGTGCAGGATTAGGACAAGGAGGGAGTAAGAGGAGGGAAAGGAGCAGGATATAGGTGCAGGAGAAAGAGAACAAACAGAAGGCAGGCCCGCTAGAAGCGCGCGGTCCAAAAGGGGGACAAACCCCCTTTCTACTCCCCCTCCTTCCCTAGTATTCTCCCCCTATGAAAAAGCTAGTTTCTATCGCCACTCAAGCATTACTATCTCTATCTGTCCTACTCCTAACTTCTGCAAGCTCACAAGCTCAGAGCGCCGCGGGCGCGCCCTCTCAGGAGACTCAACAGATCTTTATTTCTATGCACTCCGCGCCTATAGATGATTACTGCGCGCCGTGTATCACTTCTGAGCAGATGCTAAAGGCGGCCAACTTACAGTACCGCAAGATCCTTGAGCCGCTCGGGCCGTGGCCTTGGTTTAAATTCACTGATCAGAAGGGTAACCAAACCTCAGTCAGGGGTGGCTTAACTGAGGGCGATATCGAGAAACTAAAAAAGGGCGAGCTACCGAGCAATCGATAGCCCGCCTTTTTCTGGGAGCGGAGACTAGAAATTCTTCCAGATATGCTGATTAGCGACCTCGTGATGGAAGAGAACCTCACCTGTCTTAACCATAGTGCCTAGCTCGCGTGGACAACGATCTGCTGAAGCGATCTTTCGCTCAATGAACTTCTCTTTTGGAAGCTCACCCAACATCTCAGTCACCCACTCGCTACCCTTACAGAGGCGTACCGCGTCGTAGATACTTCCAGGTAGAAAGCGCGTTCTTGAACGACGATTCTCAGTTACCTCCTGCTCATTCTTTGGACCATAGAGACCCGTCTGTAGAATAGCTAGGAAAGCTAAGTAAGGATTGGCGTCCGGAGCCACAGTCCGCACCTCGATCCGCGCCGACTTGGCGTTACCAAGTGGGATACGGATCATCGATGTGCGATCCACTGGCGATGAGCGGATCTGATTCGGCGCCTCAAAGTTTGGATCAAGACGACGATAGGCGTTTACACTTGAGTTCATAATCAAGCAGATGTCGTTCGCGCTATTAAGCAAACGATCGATAAAATCCCACGCCGCTGGCGATAAGTTATCCTCACCCTTCGCGTCATAGAAGATATTCTTCCCGTTCTGCGAGAGAGATAAGTTTGTGTGCATACCGCTACCGTTAATTCCGGCTATAGGCTTTGGAAGAAACGATGCCGTAAGCCCAGAGTTAGCAGCTATCTGCCTCGCTGTGAGCTTATATAGCTGCACCTGATCGGCCGCCAACAACGCGTCGCAGTATGTGTAGTTTAACTCAAACTGCGAAGGAGCTACCTCAGGGTGATCCTTCTCGTTCTCAAAAGCCATCGCCCGCTGCGCCTCGGCGAGTGCGTCGATAAAGATCTTTAGTGGATCACGTGGTAGTGAGTTGTAGTAACCGCTGCCTGATACTAACTTAAATCCGGCGAACTCATTAAAGCTCTGCTCTGAATCGCGTCCTTCAAAGAGGAACCCCTCACACTCAACGGCGATATTAGCTGTGATCCCCTTTCCTTTATAAAGCTCATCACAGAACGCCTTTAAGCGACCTCGCATATCGGACGCATAGAAGCGACCATCGCGGTCCTTAATGAGGCTAAACACCATCACCTTGCCCGGACCGAAAACATCGCTTGGCAGCCACCTAAAAGATCCCCAATCGATCTCAAGGCGCAGATCTGACTCCTTAACCACAGAGAAACCACGGATAGAAGACCCATCGAAAGTGAGGTTGTCATACGACTTAATAAGAAACTTCTTGTCGTAATCGAGCATATGGAAGCGGCCCTCGATATCGGTGAAACAGACCGTTACCGCCTTAATGCGCTTCTCCTCTTGGAGATACCTGATGTAGTAGTCCTTTAGCTCATCATCGGAGGTACGGCGCGCCACCTTCTCTTTAGCCTCAAGGTTTAAATCCTCAAGCTCGTCGTAAGGGATCTCTAGAAAATTCCGCAAGTTATCCATAAAGCCTCTTTATGTCCTGTGATAAAATATGAGTGATTAGCTTAATTATTAGCTAATTAAGGTTAAGTATCTCCAAATTTAGCCTAAAAAGCCAGATATTTATTCTACTAGAACAATGATTTGTCTTAGAGGGCCGCCTCGATAGCCGCTTTTAGCTCTGGGGATTCTGGGCTTACCGAGGACGGGAACCGGCCAACGACCCTGCCCTGGCGGTTAATCAGAAACTTCTCAAAGTTCCAACGCACCTCGGCTCCACCACTCTGTCCGACTAGGAATCGATACACCGGATCTTTGGCTTGACCGAGAACCGTTACCTTAGAAAAAAGAGGAAAGCTGGCGCCGTATTTACTAGAGCAGAAGCTCTTAATCTCCGACTCGCTCCCCGGCTCCTGTCCACCAAAGTCGTTGCTTGGGAATCCAAAAACCACAAAGCCACGATCCTTTAAGCTTGAATAGAGACTCTGAAGCCCCTCGTATTGCGGAGTGTATCCACAACGCGAGGCGACGTTAACAACTAAAATCACCTTATCTCTGTAAGAAGAGAATTGAACATTTTCACCGTCAATTGATTTAGCTTCTAGCTGAAAGAAATTCTCTTGGGCCTGCGATGTAGAGGTCATAATAAAAAATGCTCCGGTGATGATGAGAAAAAGTCTTAACAAAATAAATCCTCAAAAACGCTCTGTAGTTTTTACATTCGACTCGTCTTATTCTTTGAGCACGCGGGCGTCTAGAAAGATAGATAACTCGCGATGAGCTGTCCGGCAACTGAGAAAGTACGCCCTCTGGGGAGCGGACTTCGTTATTGTCTGACAACCTTAGTAGATCTCATCTGAATAACTGTATTATACTTTTCGCGAGTGTTGTCATGTTTGCAATTAAAGGTAATTTATGCGGAAGTATTTATTCTTAATTCCCAGTGTCGCTGTGATCGCTCCTATGATGGCCCTAGCCCAAAGCGAAAGGTCGGGGCGTTATGAGGTTGAGGCGGGCGTTATCAGCACTCGAAACATGGAGATTCATGGCTATGAGCAGGGCAATGCGACCGAAGATTGGAAGAGTACGGAGCCAACCGCACGGTTTGAATATTGGTCTGTAAGAAAAAATCACTGGAACTATGGGGTGGTAGCCCAGCCGTTGTACACCCATTACTCAGATACTCTAAAGAGTGACCTAAATTCCGACGGAGAGGTGTATCACAAGGGCGAGCATGGAACGCTTGATTACCAGTTTCACTCGGTCCGAGGCACCGCGAATTACACACTTTTAGGACGTGATGAAGAGCATCGATACCTGCGAGGAGGTGGTTCGGTAATCGCTCGCTATGCGGACGTGAACTTTAAGGCCGATAGCGGCTCTTTTCACGATACTAACTTTATTGCTTTCCCACTCATAAATCTCGAGGCCGAGTTTCCGCTCTATGATGAATATGTGTTTTTTACTCGAAGCGATTTCCTGCCGTCTATTGATGGAAATGTTTTCCTAGATGGCCTCTTTGATGTTTTATTTGCGGTGCGAAGATATATTGGCAGTAACTCATCTGTGGATGTAGGAATAAGATTATTTTTCGGTGGGTACGATCCGAACAAACCCGACGATTACGCTAACAAAATCTTCTTCAATGGCGCCGTGGTAAGGTACTGCTGGTAGGAACGAACGTAACGGAAAGCGCCGTGAAGGCGGCGACAAGCTATGCTACAGAACGAAAATAGAATGGAAGTCATGCCGGCTGGGCATACTGCCAAGCAGTAAGCAGCCTTGTAGTTCGCGCCGAAACTCAAGCTCTGCCACATCGAAACCGTTTCGACATCCGTCACTTTAGATCTGTAGTCGAGAGCCGCGAGGGACGAGCTAAGTTGCGAAAAGTATCATTGTACCTACACTTCACCGGCTCCGTCTCTGTGGAAGCGGAATTTAGAAGTCATCAGGCGCGGGTTCAAAGGAGTCGTAGGAGGGTAGTTCATCGAGAGCCTCGGTGGTGTCGATGAAGGTGGAGGCGCTCTAAAGTCAGCGATCCCCTGCGACTTCATGATGTCCTTGATTGAGTGTTCGTCTTGAATGAAGGCAATGATAGGCATCTGTGCTTTGCATTTGGGGCACTTCCACCTTCGCTAAAGCTACGGCGGACAAGCAAGCGGGGCAATCTCGTAGATTCGCTTTACTTGTCCACCGTAGTTCCCACAGGGACGAAGGCGGATGCACGCGGCCCAACTACTCTTTGAGAACTGCCGCTTTTCATCGGTCTCTGTTTCATCTTCTGGAGGGGGAATAAGTTTAGCCCGCTCACCTCGACGTCTACAGTAGTACCTTCCATAGTACCTGGTCAGAGATTCGTAGGTTTTCGGAATATGTGCTGACAACCGCTTTGCCTCATTGGAAAAGGAAAGTGAGTAGCTTCTGAGAATCTGGGAGTAGTTGCCACTCTTCGAAGGAAACCTTAGCGAGCGCCTTGACCCGTAGTATCTTCCGTTCGATGTTCTTACTCAGAGTGAATGGGTCGAGCGATTGCTGCTCCTGCTTTAGTTTCTGCTTCTGTTCTTCTGCTATGTAGTCAGATTCAAGGACTCGTTCAAGCGGGGTCTTAGGGTCGTCATAGATTCGCTTATAGCGGCTTCCTACCTTCAATTTCTCCTTTAACTTGAAGCATGGAGTAAAGTAGTTCTTGAAAACTCTGTAGTCGTTTTTATAAAGATCATTCGCAACCGGAACGATATCTGGGTTCTCCATGCGCATGAATCCTAAAGCATCCCTCGCAGTCATCCAGTTTTTTTGTTCTACGTGAGCGTTGTCATTCTTCTTATAAGGACGGCTTCGAGTAAGCGGGATGCCTTCTTCCACGCAGAACTTATACACTTTCGAATTCAAAAACTCCGTGCCCAAGCTTTCGCTTCGTGGGGAGAAGGTGCGGTCGATTGTAGCGGGGCTTATCTTTAACAGCTTCTCGGAAACCTCCGCAGGCAGAGCCCCATAGTGAAACTGGTACGTTTCAACGTAGAACCGAATAGACCGCTTTAACAGCTTACCGCTAAGGTACCTGGTTGCTACCCAGATGCGCTTTAATGCCGTCATAAACTCTGGGTCGCGGGCATACCTACTCTGACGACCCGGGCGCTTGCGTCGCTCCTTATAGCCAACCAGCAATAGACGATTCAGGTAGTTACGTTTTAGCTCAGTTACAAGCTCAAGATGGTCAAGATGCTGGCTCTCCTGCCTCTTACTAGCTTTCCGGTAAACTCTCCTAATCGCCTGAATCAGCTCTCTTTTCGATTGTAGCGTCATGGGCTGCCTCCTTCCTAACAAGCTCAATTTACTTGTGAGGCAACCACTCGCTTACCAGATGCTCAAAACCTTACTTCCCTTTCCTTTAATGTGAGGCATATCGCGCTCGAGAGCCTTATGAGACCTTTTAGCAGCAAGTCACCATAACCCTCCAAGATAGCATCCGATAGGTCTGTGATGGATAATTGTCGGTGTATCGCGTTCTCTAAAAGTCCGGCGATATAGTGGCTTTTGGAGGACGTTATCGATTCGCGCATGCGAATCAAAGCAACAACGTATAGTGATGTACTGCAAAGGCCTCGCCAGTATTACTGACACGGACTCATGCAAATCACTTTAGGCGCCTGGGGGTGATGTGAAAGATCGATTGCTTGGTCAATATCAGACTAAAACGACGACGGGGGGCGGTGCAGCTAAAGACGACCTGCATGCAGCGATAGAACTTACTCAGTCTTTACATGATGCATCAGGGTCGCTCTCTTCCAGCACAGATCCCGTGCACATAGCAGCCAATCAATCTCAACGTGTCAACCTGTCAGAGAGCACTCTAGGTGTATCTGGGCCAGATACTGCAGCAGCTGTTAACACTTCTGCTGCTCAGGGCGTGGCCCCGGAAGATATCAAAACGGTTCTAAGCTATCTTACGTTACATCCTGACGAGATCCCTACCTGGTTCCGAAAGTTCTTTATCCAAGCCTCCCCTCAAACCATCCAAGCAGTTCTTGATCACTTCGTTTTGTGCCCGCAGGATGTCCCAGCGCAATTCGTGATGGATTTGGCAGCTCAGTTTTTATCGTTTCGCGTTAATGATATCGGAATAACGCCAAGCCAAGAGAAGTTTAATGAGCTAATGGCAAAGGAAAGCCAGGTAACAAGCTTTTTAGACTTATACATCCGAACCATTTTGGAGAAGCGGGGGTTGACAACTATTGAGTCTACCAACATTCACCAGGCAGTGTTGAAGGTTAAGCTCCTGCAGGCTGAGCGAGAAAATCGAGGGCGGCTCAGACGGGTTTGGGATGCATGCACAGGAAGAGATCAACAGCCCTATGAGGAGATAACCTCGCAGCTCGAAGCACTCGAGGCTAATCGACTCGCCCTTGAAACCGAGCTGCAGCGACTCAAGGCACTTTGCCAGGTGGAGGAACAGCGAAACGCTGCCACTATTGCAGAGGGGCAACAGCACCTTGCTGAGATGAACCGGTTCATAGCGGGTGAACAAGCCAAGAGTCAACAGGAGATGGTTGAGAAGTTTGCGGAGGCAACCGCGAGATTACTTGCCATTCAGCAGGAGACTCTCACTGCAAACCAACAGCTGACCGAACTACAGGCACGGTTGGCCCAAGAAGCCGCCAAGGCACAGCTCGAACACGATCGATTTGTGCGAGGGCTTGCAGATAAAGAAGTTCAACTAACTGCTGATTTCGAGGCGCGCAAAGATTTCCTGGAAAACAAGCTGAGGGAGCTTGAAGGGAGCGTTGATGCAGCGTCAATCAGAGCGACCGGAGCTCCCTTTGTCGACCATAACCTAGACCGAATTGAGAAGAAGATACTTACGCGACTAAAACTGCATATAGCGAAATACGGTACTGACCGTGATTTAAGCCCAGCAACTAACGTGATGATGCGAGATACTATATACGATCTTGCTAAGATCCAGTCACTGTATGGACACGACAGAATGCGGGAGGTGGCTCAGCAAGTTGAACTTGAGATTCGTAATGCTAAGGTGGGGCCGGTGTTAGGTGCGCTACCCACATCGCAAGACACTGCTTGCCGTTCGGTATACAACGAACTTATTTACCGAGCATTCGTGGGCGATCACGTCAAGGAGGTGGCCGCAGCAATGGAAAAACATATCGAGTTTACTGTCACCAATTTCGTACAGAGTGGCTGCATTCCAAAGTTTTTGCACGAGCTTATACATACAAACTCCGAGCCGGTAGCCAAAGCCCTCATCGATGCGGGGATTTACCGGCACTACAAGGACCTTGACACGGAGGGCTTTAGCTACGAGACCGGGAGGTTCTTCGTGTTGTACTCAAACCTTGCAAAGATGCTAGGTGTAGATCTTTGCGAGCCAAAACTGCAAAAGATCTTTTACGTATTATTTAACGACTCAAGCATTTATACGCAGATGGTAGAGCTGCACAGTGAACTGCAGAAAGCTGGTCGTGTATCCCTGGTGGCCAATCCCCCAGAGTGGCTTACCAGTAAAGTAACTGAACTTCTTAAGCAGGAAGGGCTAGATTGGAGTTTCGGGGAAGACGTGTAATCTCTTTTTGCAAAGAGTTTCCTTAAACTGCAACATCAGCGACTGTAGCGATGTGCAAAAGAAGGCATCCGTTAGGTGACGTGAGAAACAAGATTAGATTTAAACTAACGTCCCAGGTCTGTTTCTAGAACCTTCTGTCAAGGTTTGTTACGTCTGGTCAAAGCAGTAAGGCTACTGCGATCAAAAGACGTAACGGTTTATCGTCTTCTACCCGTATTGTTTTGTGGTGCGCTCATTTCGGTGCGGGCCGGCAAGGGACAACGCACGCAAAGGGCGGATCTCAGGGTAGGAAAAGGCTCGGAAATAGTCAAAGAAAAGGTATGCCAGGTGTGGGGTGCAATCGACCTGGATGCGAAGCTACTATATCAGCCGCACGAATCCCTGTGTGAGTAATTCCAGGTCTTTGCGCGGAATCAGTACATGAACTTCAAGGAGCAGCTCGATCTGGTTCGAGGAGGAAATAAGGCTCACTCGATCCAACTAAGGAGGAGTCGGGATGAATCAGTTAAAGATTAATGTCATCGATAGAAAAAGACTGCGATGTTAGCAGAGCTACAGCTCCTGGCTGAGATAATCCAAATATCTCGTCGCTTTACTTCTCGTGACCTTCACCTTCGATCCTGCCTACTGTGATATTCTCCTCCCGATACGCGCAGGAATCTTGCTCGGTAGATAGTCAGTAGCGAACCACTCCCATAACGGCAGCAGTGGTAACCAAATTGCTAGGTCTCGTCTGCAAAAGTGGGGTTTGCGGCCTCACCCTCTGGATTGCTTGGGAAGCTGTTAAGGAACAGGTGAAGATGTCTCCTCTCGTAGGTGTCGCTTGGGGATGTAACTCTGTGCGTTCTGAGCTTCGGGGCCCTGACTCCTCTCCTGACTCTAGCGCCATCTAAACACAGAAGCTCACACAACTACAGCTAGCCCTTTAACGATTCCCTCCCGTGTATGCTTAGGCGTTACACATGGGAGCGCCAAAAGAAAAGGCTCCAGCACTACAAAAGGCGCACACCGGAAGCCTCCGTGCTTTACCAGATCGCCTACCACTTCAGAGACGAGCTACAGTTCCAGTGGGAATCCAGGTTCCAGCACCAGTATGGGTGCCTACGAGATGAAGTGGTAAAGACTCTAGATGAGTACTTAAACTGCGGAATCCTCGCCCACGGCGCCGCTAGAGTTTACTGCGATGGCTGCAAGCACTCGCTCCTTAGCGCCTTCTCCTGCAAGCGTCGAGGGGTGTGCCCGTCTTGTGGCGCTAAGCGAGCGGTGAAGTTCGCTGAGCACATCTACAGTGAAGTTATCGAAGACGTCCCGCATCGCCACACCGTCTTTACCATACCCAAACGCTTGCGGGCTTTCTCTAAATACGATCGCAAACTCAACACAATCCTCTTCCGTGCTGCCTGGGGAGCGCTGTCTCAGGTACTCGGTATCGACGATCGTGAACTAGCAGCTATCTTTCATGACAAAGAGAGTGAGCAGTTTGTGGCTCGCTATATAGAGCGTGCCCCCTCTCTTTGGAGAAGCTCTCAATCCAAGACGACATCGTCTCCTATACAACCAAAGACGGTGCCGCCCATGAGTTCGATGCTCTAGAGTTTCTGGCAGCGCTCTCAGTGCATATTCCAAAAACCTATGAGTCTCTGACCAGGTACTATGGACGATACTCATGTAGGCGTAGAGGTGAGCGTGCTAAGCTCCCCCCTACTCCTCCTAAAGAACAAGAGAGCGACTATCGGCAAGAGTTTCGGAGAAGTAGTTGGGCCGCGTGCATCCGCCTTCGTCCCTGTGGGAACTACGGCGGACAAGTAAAGCGAATCTACGAGATTGCCCCGCTTGCTTGTCCGCCGTAGCTTTAGCGAAGGTGGAAGTGCCCCAAGTGTAAAGCGCAGATGCGTATCATCGCCTTTATTGAGGACGCGCACTCCATCAAGAACATCATGAAGTCTCAAGGCATTCCTGACTTTCAGGCTCCTCCTCCGATACCAAAGTTCATCGACACCAGAGAAGCTCTTGATGAACTCCCCTCCTACGACGCCTTCGAGCCTGCGCCTGATGACTTCTAGAACCCGCTTCTTTTGTGACGGAACAGCAAACGTGTGATCTGACCCCCATTTTTCGCACCTTAGCTCCCCCTTTTTGCTCCTCTTAGACCCCTTAAAGCCGCATGGTGGACCCAAAAGCTGCTCATTTCCAAGCTCATTTCACGCAATTCTGGCAACACGCCGGAAATCCTTCTCAGTCAATCAGCTAGTATCAACTACTTACGAAAAAGCGATCGATTTGCCTAGCGATATTTTTCGGCTCGCATCATCCGCAAAACAACTCCTCGATAAACGCCCTGTAATTTTTACATTCGACTCGGCCTATTCTTTGAGCTCGCGAGTCTCGAGAGAGATAGATAACTCGAGAGGAGCTGTCCAACAACTCAGTCAGTCCATCTTCTAGGGAGCGGACTTCAATCTCATCTACCATCTCAGTCGACTTAATCTCAATAAAAAGCCGCTCCTTACCTCGCGAAAGGATCAGATCAACCTCAAAGCCATGCTTCGAGGAGTAGAAACTCAAGTCATACTCCGCCTCGCTGTAAGAGTTCATGCGATATATCTCTTGAATCACGAATGCTTCAAAAGTATCGCCATATAGAGAGGTACTTGGGCGAAGGTCAGAACTCGCCAACCCCGCTAATTGCCGCTGCACTCCGCAATCGAAGAAGTAAAATTTGGGGCTTAGAAGCTGGCTCTTACGTAGGCTCGGGTGATGAGGCCTTAGCAAGATACCCAGATATGTTTCTTCAAGAATCTCGATGTATGACTGGATCGTTTTACTATCCACGCCGACATCGCGCGCGAATTTCTGGTAGTTTAAGAGATTCCCTTGATTTTGCGCGAGAATTGAGAGAAATCCGCGAAATGGAGGAAGTCTTCGGATAAGCTGCTCCACCAGAATCTCTTCCTTAAGGTATGTAGAGCAGTAAGACTTAAGGTAAGACACCCTTTCTCGATCATTTCGCATCCGCGTCATCTCCGGCAAGGTGCCCCATTGCAAAGCATGCTGAAGATCAAAATCCTTTCCCAGCTCGCGAATGGTTAATGGAAACATCCCGTAGCTATTTGCTCTTCCCCCAAGAAGATTAGCGCCACCTCGACGGAGCTTCCTCGCGGATGACCCTGTTAACACAAAGACGACCCCGCAACGCTGAATCCACTTCTGCGCTATATTCAGAAGACGCGGAACTCGCTGGATCTCATCGATTACAACGATTTTCGGCAACTTACCCGAGGCCTTCATCTCCTCCAGCTCCGCATCAAGTCGCTGCGGCTTGAGCGAGTATCTCTCAAAAACATCCTCGTCTAGGAGATCTACCCATAAGGTGCCAGCCGAAGAGAATCGCTCCTGAAGCCACGAGGTCTTACCCACTCCACGGGCACCGAAGACAAAAAAACTCCGAGATATTAAAGGGTTAAATATACGCTGGAACATACTCCAGATTTATCCGCTATTTCTGGAGCATGGTCAAGGGCTGTTAACCAGATCAAATAATGGTGATTTTAAAAATTTTCGGGGTTCTCCCCACCCACCCCAACACGGTCCAGCACCTCGCCTGTCGCTGCATCGATAAAATTTATGCCCCTGCTTCTTCTTGTGGAGCCTTTAAGAGCCAACTCAACTTTAAAAAGAAGGCGTATATCAGCCACTTACAGCATGTGACTGAGAAGTCGGTGCCGTTTCCTTAATGTTTATAGAAAAGCTATTATTACCAGACAAAAAGCATACAAATCAGCCGGAATAGCAATAAGTGAGAGGCGCAGGCAGATAAGAGAGGCGGCAGAGAACGCCGACCTCTCTATTCTATCGCTCCTGAAATAAATAGTGCCGCATAAGAATGAATACTACCACCACAGTTAATCCAACACTGCATAGCGAGCCACCTTCTCCTAAATCAGACCTTACCGGAATCAGTATCGGCAGGAACCAGGAGAAACGCATCCTCGTTATTAGCGATGATTGGCTTTACGGTTATGACAAGGATCTCACTGTACAAAGTAACGGCTTGTCGATTCGGATTAGAGCTGTCAGTGACGCGAACGAGGCTTTAACCGTTCTCAAACAGTGGCAAGATGATCAGCTCTCGGTGGATCTAATTACTCTAGATTACAATCGGGTTAATGACCGGGAAAATATGTGGAGCATTTCCCCGGTTGCCCCGAATTATACGGAACACATACGGGATTGGTGGAAGGAGAACGGGCAAGGCGCGGAGCCTAAAATTTTTTGGCACTCTCAAGGACGTGTGCCCCGGCTTCAGCCTGACGTTGGTTTTCACGATGCAACCGAGCTTTCTTTCTTACTTGACTTAGCCACTAGAGCTTCCGCTCCGCGGGATGATAGCTCAGGGCTCCTACACTATCTGAATGAGCATTGGGGCACTGATATTCCTACCAACCAGGAGCAGTTACGCGCTTTTAGGATTAAAGAAGGACTACTGCCCCCTGATGGTCTCCCTGAACTAGTTAGCCGCGGCGATTATACTGAAGCTGAAGCACTTAAAGGGATCGATCCAAGCTGCCTCATTACCATGTCACGGCTCGATACATCTGGGTTCACTGGAGAACCCGAGGTGTTTACCACCGCAACTAATCTAGCGACATCTGGCTCACTAGCTTTTAATAAAAGTCAGGTGGATCAATTGCACAGCGAGGGTAAAAAAGTGATCCTCGTGGTCGATAATATTTTGCCTGAGCATACCGCCCTCCTGGATAAGATCTCAGGCTTTGTGGCGCTAGACGGGAATTCCGACACGGGGCATAGAGCAGTCATTCTTGATACTCATGGCATAGCCGCGCTGATCGGTGACTCAGATAGAGTTTTTAAGATCGAGGCCTCTGATGGTGCGCACGCACTCAAACGCTCCGCGCGGGAGGGCGATGATACGAGTTCATACACCCTAAAGTTCGGCGATGATATTTCGATCGCTGGCATTCACCTATACCCTGCCGCACTTCCAGTTAGGCCAAGCCCCGTCATGGAGGACGAGCGTACGATTGCGTCATGGGCAAGGAATTTGTGTGCAAGTAAGGGCCTGCAGGTCAGAGCTAATGCTGATACACCCAAGCAAATTGAGACAGCGCTGCGCAATGAGGTAGATGGTATCGGGTTAGTAAGAACTGAACATACGTTTCTTAGCGAGCAGGGCTTGGCGGTGATGCGGAAGCTCCTTTTAGAGCCAAATAATCCGGGGAATATCGAGTTATTTAGGAAGTCGCAGTGTGATCGATTTAAGGCACTTCTTCTCGCCGCCAAGCAATCTCATCTTCCTATCACGATCCGTTTGCTCGATGCGCAACCCGTTGAGTTTCTGAGCGGAGATGATCTCCAGATATTTCACGCGAGGACAAAGAAAGGATACGAGCACGGCGCACGGTTTGGTTTGCTATATCCAGAGGTGTATGGTGCCCAACTCCAAGCTCTCGCCGAGGCTGTCAGAGAGACCAGATTTTTAGGGCAGCTAGAGGTGATGGTTCCGCAGGTATACTCAGCAGATGATCTAAAAGCGATTAAGGATCTCTTTCGCCTAGTAGCGCAAGAGCCTGGCCTTGAAGCTAAGAACTTCCGTTTTGGAGCAATGATCGAGACAAGTGAGGCAGTCGACAATTCGGAAAGCATTGGAGCGCTTTGTGATTTTGTCAGCTTTGGAACCAAGGATCTTACTCAGTCGATCATTGGGTGCAGGCGGCAGGATGTCATGGCAATTGACTGCTGGATGCGGGACACGAAGACTTCAACGAGCCCGTTTATACGGATCGCCCCCCAGGTTCACGAAGCCATGAGGCGTTCAATAAAGTTACTGAAAGCTGGTAATCCAAGTCTTTCGATTTCGGTATGCGGCGAGCATGTTTCGCGCGACTACCACTCCGTACAGCTCTGCGTCGAAGCTGGAGTAGAGGCGATCTCTGTTATTCCGACCGATAGATCACTTACGACCGCGTGGATCATGGCAGGCAAAGCGTGTGCTGAAGCGATGACACAAGAGCAACTCGGCGAGCAAGCGCCGGGTCAGCCAACACATGTTGAGCACCCACTTTTTATCAAGATGAAGGGACTGCTGAAACCCGAGTTTACAAAGCTTCTGACGAAAAAAAATACTGATTTGTCGACTTTTATTGAGCTTGCGAGCACGCTGTTTATTCAGAGTGTGGCGGAATCAGTCGATGAGGCTCAAAAGAAAGAGATCCAACGGTTAATTAAAGATGGCGTGTCTATTTTTGTTAACGAAAAAGACATCGCGGCGCGCTATGACGCTTCGAATGAGTTCTCACTTAGTGTTAATAAACTCTCGAGCAGCGGCCCTTCGAGCAAGGGGATTAAAGATAGTATTCACTATGCAAACAATCAGGCAAGCACTTTGATATTTTATCTAAGTAAAGCCTCGGATGATAAAACTAACGATCACAATGGCGCGCTAAAAAAGGCTCGAGCAGTATTGGACGTGCTATTTGGGGAGTTCTTTCTAACCGCACACCTATCCGACAGAAAGATGCGCATGGAGCGCCTGAAACCCATAGTTGCGCACGGTCTGCTAATTGATGCCGACCTCTTTTCATACAATTTAGACCATGTTTTCTCCGGTAATAGTTGAGGAGGAGCGGCAAAACCAGCTTGCTTACCCCTAGACCCCACCCACCCCAACACGGTCCATCACCTCGCCTGTCGCTGCATCGATAAAAGCGATCTCCTTAACGTCCTTCAATCCGTTTTTAATTAGGGCTTGCTTTAGGCCAGTAAAGAATTTCTCTTTGGCGAACGGTGGCATCTGCGCCATCGGGAAATCAGCGAACTTTAAAGTAATCGTGCCGTTTGGCGCGTACTCATAAGATTTAAACTTTACTCCCGCTACAGGATTAGCCTTAATGCTCTGAATAAAGCCATTAATACCGGTCTCTCCTTTTTGCTCCACCTGAGAGTCTCTTGGCTTCACTTGGGCGACATCTTTATCGGCGTCACCTAACGATGAAACAAAAGAGGCAAAGCGCGCCCTAGCGTCATCTGAAGGGGCTAAATTTAAAGCATCCGCCCCGACAGCTTTAGCTTTTGATGTCTCTCCCTTCTGCGCGTAAGTGATCGCTAGATACGCCATCGCTGGGAAATTATTCGGATCACTCTCAAGCACCTTCCCCAACTCGGAGATCGAATCATCATAGCGCCCCAAGAAAGTTAAGGTGCTCGCGTAACGCGCTCTAGCGCCTAGATCCTTCGGATCTATAGCGAGATAACGCTCATAGAAATCTAACGCTTTAGTGAAGGCCTTCTGATCAAATGACACATCAGCCATCATCACTAGGGCCGCTGGATCATTTGGCTCTCTTTGAAGGATCTTTCCATAAACATCAATCGCCTCGAATACTAGATCTGACGAGGCTCCTGGATTCTGGCGTAGAAGATCGCCTAACATCCCAGCAAACGCCTTTAGCTTCTGCAGATCCTCAGGCGCGGCTTCCACAGCTTTGCGCATCGCTACTAATTCTGGCGATTCAGCGGATGGGGACTTCTGAGCCACCTCGCTCTTAGCCGCTCCTTTGGCTCCACTTGTGGCTCCAACTGGATGCGCTGCTGGGGCTGTTCGTCCATCACGGCCGATCATCTGCAAGCCATAAGCCACGCCAAACAATGCCACCGCCACTCCGAGACTGTATTTTAAATATCCGGGTCTACGAGACGATAGCTTAGTTCCGCATCCCGAGCAGAAGCGCATCTGATCGTTTACCGCCCCACCGCATTTACCACACGCCGTTATACTGTTCATAAGTGTCGTTCCATTCCTTTTCGTAGATAATCCGCTATCTTTTGCCAAAGGTCCACACTCTTACCTCCCGAACACGGTTTCCCCTGAACCTGTATCTTTTCGCCTTGCATCACTTAATTGAAGGGCCCTCTAATATGGGGGTCAGTGACTAAAACATTAGGATTACCGTGACTAACCAACCCCCTAACGTAAGGACTCCCCGCAACCGCGAGCCACATAGCATCTCGATCGTTATCCCGTGCTACAACGAGCAGGAGGTGCTACCTGAGCTGCGCCGCCGCCTCAAAGATGTGGTCAAACAGTACACCTGTCCAGTTGAGGTGGTCTTAGTTGACGACGGCAGCAAGGACACCACCTGGCCCCTTATCCAGCATTACGCCAAAGAGGATGGATTTATTAAAGCTATCCGCCTCTCAAGAAATTTCGGACATCAAACCGCTATAACTTGTGGACTAGACCAAACCCGCGGCGAGGTCGTTGTTATTCTAGACGCTGACCTACAAGATCCACCCGAGTTAATCCCGGCCATGATCGCCGAATGGCGCGATGGTTACGATGTGGTTTACGGTCAACGCCGAGTGCGTCACGGGGAATCCCTAACTAAGAAGTTTTTCGCGTTCTCGTTTTACAGGATCTTTGAGAAGATAGCCGGACTTAAAGTACCGCGAGACACGGGCGACTTCCGCTTAATGGATCGTCGCGCAGTAGACGCCTTACAATCACTTAGAGAGAGACACAGATTTGTTCGTGGAATGGTGTCGTGGATCGGCTACCACCAGAAGGCCTTGCCGTACGATCGTCCAGAGCGGTTTGCGGGAGTTACAAAGTATCCGTTTCGCAAATCACTCTTCTTAGCGATCGACGCGATCACTTCGTTTACCTACGCGCCGCTACGTTTGGCTTCATATTTAGGTGTAGCCACTTCGGCTTTAGCTTTTACCTATATCTTAGTCGTAATCATGCTTAAGATCTTGGGCATCAACTTTCCAGGTTACACATCTATTATGGCGTCGATCCTCTTACTAGGTGGTGTTCAACTTACCGTACTTGGAATCTTGGGCGAGTACGTTGGTCGTATATTTGAGCAGGGCCAGGGACGTCCACTATATCTGATCGATACGATTGAAGGTGAGCCTTTGTCTAAAGGCGCGACATCGGCGGCAGCTAACTAGTTCAACAAAGAATTGAGATTAAATATATGTCACAGCACAACACCAACTCATCTGAAGTTATCGTTATCGGCGCCGGATACGCCGGCCTCTCTGCCGCTTATGATCTATGTAAGGCCGGCCACAAAGTAACTATTTATGAGAAGGACTCCGACATCGGCGGTCTGGCCGGAACATTTGAGCTTCAACCCGGGATGCGCGTTGAGAAGTTCTATCACCACTGGTTCACAAACGATGTCGATGTTCTTGGATTGATTGATGAGCTGGGACTAGGGCACTTAAAACAGTACCACTCATCTAATACTGGCCTCTACTTCACTAATTCGATCTTTAGATTAGCTAGCCCCCTTGATCTCTTATCGTTCCCGGGGATCCCTTTTATCGACCGAATTCGCACTGGATTGATGGCTCTTATCGCACGTCGTGTAAACGACTGGAAACCTCTAGAGAATATCTCCGCTGAGGATTGGTTAGTTAAGATAGGGGGACGTAAAGCATACAACGCGATTTGGAAACCTCTAATGCAGGGTAAATTCGGGGTTGAGGCTCCCAACGTTTCGGCGGTGTGGATGTGGAACAAACTAAAGCTGCGCGGTTCAAGCCGAAACAAGAAAGGAGGCGAGAGCCTCGTTTATTTTGGAGGTGGATTCGGGGCTCTAACAGATGGCATCCGCAAGTCTCTTGAATCTCTTGGTGTTACGATCCACTTAAATACCGGAGTAAAGAGGATTCTTACAGAAAACGGAAGAGCTACCGGAGTTGAGACAGAACGCGGAACACACCGCGCTAACGCCGTGCTCTGCACAATTCCTCTGCCGCAGTTTCTTCAGATGACACCTGACCTACCAAGTGACTACAGCTCTAAGTGTAAGGAGATCCGTTTCTTGGGTAATAGCTGTCTGGTACTGAGGCTATCGCGCTCTCTATCTAGCACTTACTGGCTAAATGTCGCTGACCCTAGCTTTCCATTTGTTGGAATCATCGAGCACACTAATTTAGACTCAAAGGAGAATTACGGGGGCGACCATATCGTTTACCTCTCTAAGTATCTCCCAACGACAGAGAAGCTCTTCTCCTTCACAACCGATGAGATGCTCGATTACTGCGTGCCTTTTATCCAGAGGATCTTCCCTGAGTTCGATCGATCTTGGATCCTTTCGCACCACGTCTGGAAGGCGCAGTTTAGCCAGCCAGTTATCACCAAGAACTACTCAAATCTCATCCCATCTCTTAAAACGCCGATTGATGGACTCTGGTTGTGCACGATGGCTCAGATCTACCCTGAGGATCGCGGAACTAACTACGCTGTTCGTTACGGAAGAAGGGTTGCCAAAGAGATGTTAGAAAGCTTTCATAACAGCGCGGGATCGAATGAGCCCGAGGCGTTGCTAGTCGGTAACCGCGGAGTTGGAGTTTAAGTTTATGTCAAAGCAAGCTAGTCAGAGCGCGAACAAGGGCAACGAGCCACGCGAGGGTACAAGCGAGGTCGCGTGCCGCGATTCACAGAGCGAGTGGATCAGATATTTTACACCGGTACAGTGGGCGCTCTTCGCTGGAGTTGTTGTCCTAGGGCTTATCCTGCGCTGGACTATGCTTGATATGCGTCCGTATCACCACGACGAGTCGCTTCACGGCATGTACGGGCGATACTTTTACGACTTCCCGAACAACAACTACTACAAATACGACCCGATGCTTCACGGGCCGATGCTCTATAACTCTATGCGTTTCATCTACGCGATGTTCGGTGATTCGCTCTGGGCGGCGCGCACTCCTGTTTGCATCATGGGCTCTTTATTTATGTTTGTGCCGTTTCTTTATAGGCGCTACGTATACCCGACTACTGCCCTATTACTCACCGGATACATAGCGTTCTCTCCGACCATGATCTACTGGTCGCGGTTTCTTCGTGAGGATTACTGGGTAATCTCCGGCATGTTGATTTCCCTCTTTGGATTCACCATCGCTTCTCGCGGCTGGAAGGCTTTCTTTGTGATGGCTGGGTTAGTTATCCAGTGGTGCACGAAAGAGAACGTTTTTGTGACGGTAGCGGTCGTCGCTGGTTTCTTTGCTTTTGAAGCATGCTTCCAATATTTTATTATGCAGGAGCGCGATACCTACCTTAGGCGCATCTGGCGCTTTATTAAAGCTAACTTCCCGCTCTTCTGCGTAAGTCTCTTGGCGAGTCTTCTTATATACGCTTGGTTTTATGGTGCAGGGTTTAGGTATACTCAGGGGATTTTCGATGGCTTGGGTGGCAAGGCGATCGAATACTGGGCGGCGCACCACAAGATGGAGCGTATTAAAGGGCCGTTTAACTTCCACGTTTATGTTACCGCTTGGTATGAGCTGCCTGTATTTGTCGCTTTTTTAACGCATCTTATTCTGTTCTACAGACGGGCCATGCCGCAGATTCAGTTTGTCGCTGGGTTAGTAGTGATGGCGATTATACTTTCGTGTGTGGCGACTGACGCTCAAACGATTGAGAGCAACGCCCTTTGGAAACAATTTAAGTTAAAAAACCACCTCGATATCATCGGGCTCTTTGTTCTCTTATTCCACGCTCCGATCGTCACAATTCAGCATTTTCTAAGACGTGAGCGCGCGCTAGGAACCGCTGGTTACTTCTTCGCCGCGACGTTCTTTGTCTATAGCTACCTTGGAGAGAAGGTTCCGTGGCTATCTGTATATCCACTGGTTTATTCGCTTCCATATCTAGCTCTATTCTTTGAGGACTACTTTAGAAAGTATCCATTTAACTACAAGAACGCTTCTGTAGCCGACACACTTCTTTGGATCGGATCTGGCTCGGCGATATTGGGATTTGTCTTCATCGCTGAGCAGTGGAGCGACACGGCTCAGAGATTATCGGGTGAGAACTTATCATTTGTTGTATTTGGCGCGCTCTTAATTGGAGCGGCGCTACTCGCCAAAACTGATGCAGCAAGACGCAGCTCAAATTCCACATTCTTAGGCACAATGCACCTAGGCAGATGGGCGACGGTTATTACCGCCGTATTTCTTCTGCGCGCCGCGGTGCAGACAAACTATCTCTATGCCGGAAAGGAGACTGAGTACCTAAGCCAAGTTCATACAACTTATGAGCTAGCCGAGTACGCAAAGCACATAATCGATCAAGTTCACTTTGAGAGAAACGGCTTCAAGCCAAAGGTTTACGCGACCGGCGAATCCACCTGGCCGCTTACATGGTACTTTAGAGTTATTCCTCAAGAGTACAAATTCTCTGTGAAGGATAAAGAGGAGCTAAAAGATTTCGCCTATATATTTATCTCCTGGAAGGAGAAGCACGACCCATCTGAGATCCCAGAGGGATATATTCAGAGAAGGATTAATCTCCGCGGTTGGTGGGTACCTGACTTCTCGCAAGTTTCGCTAAAGAAATTTCTGCGTTATTCGATTAATCACTACCCTTGGAATACTTCAGGATTCTCGTACGCCACGATGCTGACGGCGAAGGATATGGAGAGGTTTAGGAATTAGGGGGGGGTCGCTAGGGAAGGGCGGCTAAATCTCTCTTACACGATGTTTTGTTAGAAACATGCAGGACAGAGAGACTTACGCCGCTAGTTTACTCGCGCTTATCCTATAACGATACCCCAACCCTTGAAGTATCCTAAGAAAGATATCAAAACTTGTTCGATGAAGCTTAATACCCGATTCAATCTGAGCTATTCGGGAGCGAGAGACCCCGACTAGCTTAGCCAGCTCCTCCTGGCTCAGTCCCTCTTTAATCCTTATTTTAACAATCATGTCCCGCAACCTGAGTTTCTGGTCTATTTCATTAATATCCACACCGAACTCATCGGCCCACTTTGCTAAGTCAACTTTCTTCCAAGCCATAATCTATCTCCTTGTCGCACTGTTTAATTCTTGAATCCTTTTAATGATCAGCCCCTTTTCCTGATCGGAAATAGTTCTGCTCTTTTTTCGAAGGGCATGAATTAGGTAAATAACACCCCGAAGCTTCGTATAATAAAACACGCGGATCTGCCCCTGAACATCTCTAACACGAAGTTCATATAGCCCTTGCGCAACAGAGGCCATACTTCGACAGTGCGGCATAGGAAGAACATCGCCAGCTTCAAGTCTCCGCAATAGTACCAAGATCTCAAAACGACTCTCTGCCGGAAGTTCCGCGATAAATTCTTTTACCGGCTCTTTGCCGCTTGGAGTCGAATAGTGAACAATCCTCATATCACTATGTTAGCCATAGCTAACACACTTCGTCAATTTATATTTGTGGGCTTGTGAATTTCCAAACTCCCGTCAGTCAGGGGCGCCTGGTAGTTACCGCTCGCAAAACTAATAAACCTAACCGGTCATATTAAAAACTCGTGCAGGAACCGAAACGCCTCCTCCTGCATGGCTACATCAAACTTATGGCGCGATCTGCTCCCTTTTGTAGCACAGCGATTAACGAGGGCGGAGAGCTTCTTTTGCGCCTCAATACTCTTCTGGATTATTATTGCAAAAATGGGAATTACAAGGCCTAGTATTTTACTAACATGTGAATTATTAGGCCTAATATAGATGACAAAGATCAACCGGGCCGCTCTACAGAGCCTAACTAGCAGGAAAAACGATAGAAAGCGCAATGTCCCGCAGCAACTGGCACGGGGAGTTGATGGAACTAGCATCAACAAACCCAGCTCGCGCTTGCTCAGCAAATCGTATTTTTCTCATTGCTGGATTTAAAATGCTAAACTTGCCTTAACATCTTCCCACAAAATCCCTGAATCTGAGTCCGTTTTTAGTTTTGCTGAGCGTGCGTCAAGTTCAGCTTTTTGTTTTTCACTAAGAATAAGATCATTCGGTATCTCCGCAATGCTGTCCCAAATATCTTGGACAAGCTCAATTCGCTCTGCTACAGAAAGGTCGAGAATATCGGAGAGTTTTGGTCTAGGCATACCCCTATGTTACCATCTCGAATTTGATTATACCAGGAATTAGATTTAACAGGGCGAAAAGCCGGAACAAATTCGCTACCCTTAATCTTCGCCAGGGCGTCGCAGTTCTTTATCACCAGTAGAGTAACCGAGAGTGTGCCCGAATAGGGCACACTTCTCAGTCCTCCTCGAACCGTACAAGCGGATTTCCCACATACGGCTCTCCATAGGGCTTC
>Ga0214921_10002659_pt1 | contig 28645 bp, 33 predicted proteins | sample LL1505_MetaG_FD_177992 | JGI IMG/M metagenome (GOLD analysis project Ga0214921, IMG submission 177992) | Freshwater microbial communities from Lake Lanier, Atlanta, Georgia, United States - LL-1505 | ecosystem: Environmental > Aquatic > Freshwater > Lake | place: USA: Georgia | collected...
ATTTTTGAACCACTTGTGGTGATTCCTGTACGATCTCGCCTAGATCGCCAGACTTGCGGAAAGCGGTGTCTTGTTCTACAAGATCTACTCGCTTGCCAAACTCGTTAAAGTTACTCTTAATGCCATTAACATCAGATGTTACTGTATCAAGAGACTTTGTTACTGCTGCTACCTGCTCATTAAGAGACTTAATAGTTGCAGCAAGATCGCCAAAGGCATTAGTAAGAGAAGCATTAATTTCTGAAACTGCTTTAGCAACTTCTTCTTTAACTTCTGAAACGGCGTCAACCACTGCTTCTTCTGCTTTCTCTACTTCTACTGCTGCTTCTTCAGCAACAGGAGAATCTGCACCGCCGTCAACTGCTTCTGCTGCAGGTGCTTCAATAGCAACTGCAACTTCTTCAGCAACTGCAGGAGTCTCTACAACTTCTGCTGGTTGTGCCTCTGGAGCAACCTCTGCATTTTCAACTACAGCGTCTACGGCTGCTTCTGTTGATTCTGTCATGGGATTTACCTCCTTAGTAATCTTAATTGTACTAATGCCTTTAGCACTATCAACTAAGAATTTTATCATTTCTGTATTTTCTTTATCATTTTTTTCTACAAAACCTATGTTCTGCATCTTATTACCATTGGTTGGGCTTACTGCTGATTCAGCATCTGATACCATTACAATACCGCTTTCTGAATCCCAAAATACATTTTCAACTTCTGCTTTTGATAAATATCCACTAACAACATTTTGTCCATTTACTTTTTCAATAGATACAATGTTGGCAAATTGGTTTGCTGGATTATCTACCAAAGAAAGTTCATGTAGTTCATAATTCTTAATTACACGGATTGATTTATCTATTTTTTCATCATAGGCATCGTCCCATGTCTTAATATTTCCACCGATTGAAAAACCAGTATAGGTTCCATCCAGAACCTTTTCCCATGCATCTTGTGCACCCTTTGAAACGTATGCAGATACATAGACTCCGCTGTAAAACTTCTTATCGTTTGGATCAAAATATTTATCTTCTTTAAATGAAACAATTTTTCCAACGGCTGATGGTTGGTGCATTTCACGAAGGTTTCCACGGAAGTTTTTAAATGCTTCAACGCTGGATTCTGTTGTTACAATATCGCCCTGCTTATCAACGTTATCAAGCGTTGCAAATCCTGACACCATACGGCGTTCAACGTCTATTTTTCCAATGGGCATTGAGAGACGAACATTGTCACCTTCAGTTACCCAATGAGCCTTGTTTGTTAACATAACGCTTCTATTATAGCATTTGTTTATAAGTTTTTCTCAACTATTGAGACGCTCTACCTTCACCTTGTGGATTACGTCCAGACACTGTAGTTGTTGAATCAGAATTGTTATTTGTTCGTTGTGCATCTCTTTGACGTGTACCCGCTAAATTTGCTCTAGCGTCAGTTGCTTGTCTTGGAGACATAATAAATGGCTCATCGCCATCTGCTCTTTGTGGCAAATCTAACTTTTCACGAGCCTCATTTGGAGTCATAACCTGTGTCTTTACATATCTTTCAAGAATCTGAGATTGTGCAATTTCGTCAGTTAAGGTTAATTCGTTAAACTTGAGTTCAAGAATATCTGTCTTTTCTTTAATAATTTTGTTGACAATTTTCTCAAGGTGTCTCTGTGCTGGACGAGATACCTGTTCTTTAAATGTACGATCTTGTGACAGTGCTGCTGCAACACCTCCAGAATCTGCGCCACCAAGTTTAGACATTGGAACTTGATGAGCAATTAAAATATCATCACGGTTTTGCTTGCGATACTCTTTAAATGAACCATCCTGAATACCATTTTCAATTGGCTCCATTTTAAACTCAACTTTGTTGGTATCAGTATCGCCTGGAAGTGGTATGTATAGAGTTCTGTGTGACTGAGCCTTTAGTCCAGTCTGCAGGAATCTAAACATTTTATCTTCTGCATCCCCTGAAAGTTTTGCCCCTTTAAGTGTTACAACATATCTTGGAACAGCCTTGTTTTCAAAGTAATCAATATTATACTGAGATGCAAGTTGATCTCCAACTAGAGATGGCATTGCTGCAATAATGTCTGGAATTCCATAAAATGTATTTAATGGAGAATATTCTTTAAGATGAATAATCTCGTTTGGACGTGGATCTGTTCCCATTGGATTTGGGTTCTTTGCAGCAAAGTTTCTAAAGTAAACAACTTTTTGTCCAATAATTTGAACAAATCCATCACGAAGACGACGAACACGAACAGTAGTTGCTGGAATATGACCAACATATCCAATTTCTCCAGTTACAGTTCTTCCTACTTCAATAAATCCATTGCCAGTAGCCTGAAGATCTGTGTAAACCTTTTCCATTGTTTTTGTAAAACTATCGTCATCATTAAGATTTTCTAGCCAGTCACGTAGTTCAATTTTCATTCTTTCAATGCGACGACGTGCACGATCAACTGCTGCTTGGTCATCGTTGTTTTCAAAACGCAGCATAGTTCTATCTGTAACATCAAAGCGATATCCAAGACCAACAACATTTTCTACCTTGGCATCAATTGCAGCATGGTTAGCAAAAGATGTGTCATAGAAGTTAGCCAACTCATACATATTATATGGTGGAGTAATTACATCAAATAGACCATATCCATTGCGATATACAGTTCCAGGATTAATCTGTTTTGATCCAGAATCAACTCCTGATGGGGTTACATTTGCAGCATTTAAATATGCTTCATTACCTTCTGGGTTAACATACTTTGACATGTTGCGAGTTGTTCTGCGACGGAAGTTTTGATCAAGACCAGCATAGTCTTTTAAATTTTCCCAAGATTTGTTAAATGGATCTTGTGATTTAAAAATATTTTCATCACGCTCTTGCGTGTTTAACCCTGCACGTACGTATTCTTGATCAGCCATTTTCGTATGAATCTCTTCCATGTTTGTCTAGTGTTTGTTGCGCTGCATGCCAGGCACCAAGGTCATTCATTGAAGGAATTAATCCAGCCTTTAGTCTTTCTTTTTGTTCTGAATATTCTTCTTCACTAATTCTATGTAGCCCTGGAACAAAAACCGCTTTACCTTCTCCATCATCACCATGCAATATTGCTGCGCTTCTAAGTTCAGAAATCTTTGAAAGATCTCCACGTTCAGCAGGGATGTTTAAAATTGAGCCTTCATCATCTGTAAACCACTTGCCGTTTGACTTCTTGTAAACATAAAGACCCCAGTCATAGTGCTTTTCAATAACCTTACGACGAACATTTTTAACATACGGTTTACCAGTTTTTGGGTTTATTAGCGATTCCATAGCCATAAGTATAGCAGATTATACTGGTGTAGAGACAGTGGTTGACCACTCTATCTCTGTATATACCTTTAATTTTTCAGGCTGATACGCTAACCCTTCTCCATCATCAACAATAATCTTGTTTGTTCCAATATATGTTTTATATATGTCTGTTGGATTAATCCCATAAAACTGAGATGATCCAATAACAAGCATCCCATCCCAGGTAAAGTTATTAAACCAAAACTGCCAGTCAAAGACCGTTACTCCGTCTGTCAAAACCTTAAACCAAGGTCTGATTGTTCTACTTTCAACTTCCTGTAAACTACTTGCTTGATAGTAAGCAATATTATTAAAAATGGCTGGACCAGTAATATTAATACTACCAAGATATGAATCAAAGTTTAGTGGAGTTAAAAATGAAATACCAATAGTTGACCATTCTTTTATAGATAATACTGGTTCTCTTACTAGGTTTCCATTTAAATAAAATGAAAGACCATTATACTCAAGTCCATTTTCATTTAATGCAAATATTTTTCCTCTATCTCCTATAGAACTATTAGCCTGTAAATAAAATTTTATTGACCCATTTTTATGGTTAATTTCAAATAGTTCTGTTGGTATTTGTGGAAAAGTGTCTTGATCGTATTTAGTCCATAATTGCATAGCACTTACTCTATAAGATGTTGATAGTTCTTTATTGATTGGTAAAGATAAACCACGGTTTTCTAATATATTTAATTCTCCACGAATCTCTATTCCAGAGTTTTTAGTTAAATATAAATATGGTGTACTTTCTTTATAAATGCTAAATGGATTTTTAGATTTATAACTATAATATATTCCATTTTTCTTATATGGAACTAGATCTACTCCAAATCTTGTTCCAATTGTATTTAAAGAATTATCGTTTAATGCTTGAGATGCTAATTGTAGTCTATTTAATAAAATTGGTTTTGTTAGTATTCCACGACTATTAAACTCAAGGCTATAGACAATGGCAAGTTCATTAAAATCTACAGTTTTAATTGGATAAATTAAACTATTATTTAATACCTCAAACCTTGTTGTTTCCCAATTTTCGTAATTAGACACATCAATAATTTTATATTCATTTGGTGTTTCTTGATTTACAAAATCAGTTGGTATATTTGCTCCATTAATAAGATATTGAAATGTAACATAACTTTTTATTTGTGCGCCAGTTGTATCATAATACATTTGCATAGATCCAGAATCTTCCAACAATTCTGACGTAGTTGGATATCCTAGATTAAATTGCAAAAAGTCTAGGTCGTAAAACTTTTCTCCCTGAGCATTTTCTACAAACTGCCCAAAATATGAAAGTGGCAAGTAGTCTTGCCAATATCCAGATACACCTATGTCAAGAAAATATTTTTGATATGCTTCTGATGGAAGCAGTGTATAACTTGCTGTGTGATCAATTAATTCTTGACCATTATCAATTAATACTATTCCACTTGAGTTAAAATTATTTAAAATTTTAGAAGAGTTTAGTGCTGTTGATAAACCAAAAGAATATAACCTTCCTGTAAAACTATAGTCTCCAGACTCATCTCCAGCAACATACATTTTTAGAATATTTTGATTTCCAAAAAATGCAGGAACATTATTTCCAAAATTATCAATTAACGTTTTTATATTAAAACCTATAGAAAAAAGAGTATTTGATGAAATTGGATCAGATGTAAATAGAAGTTCAGAAGTTCCGTTATAAGTAAGTGAATATTTAATTTCATCAGCATCTTTAACTATTGTAAAGTAATCACTATTTAGTGGATTATATATTTTTACTAAAATTTCTTCTGATGATAAATTATGTGAACTAAATACAGCATAAAAACTTTCAACCTGGCTAGACAGTATATTGAGTCTTGGGAAATTAATATATGAATCTACTGAATTCCAAGTGTTGTTTGGTCTAAATGATAAAAATTTATTATCAATAACTGGTCCAGACTCGTTATCTTGTATTAGTTGATTATCATCATACAGTTCTTTTAATGTTTTTGTTCCAATAAATATTTCTGGTAATGAGTATTCTGGAGTTCTTAAACTTGTTTGAGTAGTTGATAGATTATCAAAACTTCCTTGATCCCATTTTGCAAAATCTGGATAGTTATAATTTGCTGTATAGTTTGCAAAAGGATAGTCTATAAATGCTGTTGTTCCACTATATGCAGAGTTGATTCCTTCTGGAGAAATAACACCTTGTCCATATACCCACCTACGTTTTGCTACGGTCACTGGAACATGATAAGAATAAATGGCTACACAGTCAAGTTCAAATGGATAGATATTTGCATAAGCATAAAAACCTAACCAGTCTTGATTGTCTCCAAAAGCATCAAGTTCGTCTGGTAAATTTAGATTAGCAGTATTTAGTGATAAAGAAAAAACTTCTTCGCCATTTACTAATAGTGAGGCTGAATTTCTAATTAAACGAATATGGATAAGCATTGGCCTAAACCATTCACCAACAAAATGAGATGCAAATTGATCTCCAATAACTAATGTTAAAAATCCAGATTCAATATATAAACCATCATCAGAAGATATAGGTCCAAAAATTTTTAATGGCATTGATGTATTTGCATTTATTCTTGCCCAAAACTCTATCGTGTAGTCGTTATACTGTCCTTTTTTATTTAAGAATCCTTTACCTGGAATTATTAATGATGCCCCTTGATTTGGCTCCAACTTAGTTACTCCACTAGCCCCATAAACTAATGGAATGCCAGAATTTTTACACTTAAGTCCATTATTAGCAATGTAATAAGCAGTATCTTCTGCTATGCCATATGCTTGTGCTTCTACTGCACTTGAACCACCATATAAACTTACAGACCCTGGAACTGTTATTGGCATAATTCCTAAAGAAGATGTATTAAACTCTTCATTTAGTTGCCCTATAGTTATTCCATTAAAATAAAACTCATTATCTTCTATTCCATTAGATCCTTCAATAATTTTTATTTTTATAAGTATTCTTAATTGTGCATTAATATTAGGTATCTCAAAAGTTTCAGAAATAAATCCCCAGTTTTGATATAAAGAGTTAGTAAAAGTTTTTAAATTTTGAACAACTTCAGATGTATCTGGATCTGTATATTCATAGCCAATAGAAACTGTTTGTAAAAATATACTATTAGAATAAAAATATGTTCCAACGCAAAAAGTTCCAAGTTCTTGTTTTAAGTCTTGGAAGTTTATTAAGTCTGGACTCCAAAGAGAAATTTCTGAAGATGGACCAATTGGCACATCGCCATAGATTAATGTAGTATAACTGTTTTGAAATGGTGCATCGGCTGGTGTTGCCATTGGAGTACTTCCTCCATTGGTGCCGTTCCACAACAAACCAATATTTCTTTGTTCTTCAGTTATTAAACTTTTATAGTCAACTTTATCGTCTAATGCCCATAGAACAACTGGGTGTTCTGAATATATCTTTTCTGCATATAAATTTGATGGATTAGACATTTTTCTCCTATTCCCCTATTATAGCAGGGTAAGGATTAATAAAGTTTAATCTCACAAGCATCTGTAGAGCAATACTTTTCAGATTCTGCGTCTAAATTATCTTTACCATCGTATATTGCAGACCAGTCAATCTTACCAATTGTTCCAACATAGGCGTTATATTCTTCTCTTGTGATCTCTGTATATGGCTGTTGAGGATATGTTTTATTTCCCATTGGAAGAAATGATACTGCCTTTAACTGACCTTCATACATATTAAGTGCTGGAGCAACAAACTTTGTTTCCTCTTCCTTGTCAAATGATAATGTTACGGAAACACCATTATCTGACCAGTACTTCTGAGCAGTTGCTGCCAAACCAATTTTTTCAAATAGACTTACTTGTTTTTCAGAACGCTTATGTCCTGATGCAACTGGGAAATAAACTACTGATGTATTTGCTGATACTAGGTCATCTTCAATTTTATACCCTGCTGCTTTAAATAAATGAAGCATTGGATCTGTATTGCCAAAACGAATAGCACGAAGATAAAACTCTCCTCCAGGTCCCCAGTGAACTCCAGGAGTTGCACCAGAAAGAAGTGACACAGAACCTGATGGCTTAACAGTAGTTACACGAACTGATTCACGAACACAAAGCCATTCTGAATATGAATGATCATATTTACGAATTGTATTATATCCTTCGTCCATCCATTCACGAATAACTGGAAGACCATGTTCATCTGCAAATGCTGCAATGCCTGTAAGAGATGTTCCAATACGACGATTGCGTTGCATAATTCCATTTGTCTGTTGCCAGTGTGTTGGCATTAAAGTTACAGTCTTTCCATATAGATATGCAAACTTTAATGTCTTTAAAAAATCTTCTTTTGATTCATGACGGTTAAGGTGTACTTCAACTAACGTACATAATTCGTATGATTCTAATGGTTGTTCTGCACAAGGATTAAATCCCATAATGCGTGAGTCTTTGTAATCTGGAGCATCTGCAAGACGACCATAACTACGAGCAACATCTAACCAGATAAATCCTGGCTCTCCGTTATCTGCAATTAAATCTACATAATCTTCATACTTAGTTCCAACCTCAGCAGAAATAGAGTTGTTAGACATCCATGCCCAACCTGGTTTTTCTGGATCGTATGAGTTACGTTCTGGAAATACTTCTGGATTTTTTAAGTTAATAAATGTTTCATCACCTGGTGCTCCAAGAGCAAGAGTGGCAGAACGACGAACATTTCCAGAAACAACACATGTGCCAATAAGATTAACAATATCTACAATTGCACGAGAGTCAAGTGTTTCTCCTGCTCTAGAACCAATGACATTACGAATTCGTATATGGAGATCCATAAGTGGCTGTGGACCGCTTGCAACACCTCCAAACCCCTTAATTGGGGCACCTAGAGGTCTGATTAAACTATAGTCAAACTCTTGAATAGATTGATTTTGACGTAAAAATGAGTTTAGAAGATATCTAACAGATTCAACCCATCCTTCACGAGTATCTGGAATTTCATAAGTAATTGATGGCTCAGTAGGTGCATAAATAGGTAAATTTTTATCATTTCCAACGGTATCAAACCCAACACCAATACCCAACATTAATGCATCCATTACCCATGCAAATAAAGCACCTGGATCATTACGATCAATGTCACGAGTAGATACCATTGCACAATTTTGAAGGGATGCTGAATTGCGCTTTTCCATAGTCATGGGTGTACCAAATGCCCAAAGACCACGACCTGGTGGAGTCCACTTTAGTTCAAACATTCTTTGAAAGGCTTCTTGTGCAGACTTTTGAGCCTTATTATCATTCCATGGTAGACGATTATCTTTAGCATGATTTTTTTGTACTGAATACATACCTTCAATTACACGACGACAAACTTCGTGCCAGCGTTCTTTTGTTCCATTTTCTTTTATACGAGAATATGTGCGAATAAACGTAATCTCTCCCAAAGAGTTAGATCCTGCATCAGAAAAACCAAATGGGGCAGGAACTCCTGAATATTTTGTTACAAAATCTTCTGATAAACGAAAAGAAAAAACACTGTCAGACATAGAATTTAACAACCTCTCAAATAAAAATAATGAAGTACTTTATGTTTTGCAAAGTACTGTCTTATTGTAGCACAAAATTTTTAAATAAAAAAAGTCATAATAAGCACAAAACACCAACTATAAATGTATAGTTGATGTTAAGTACTTTTGTTTTATAAAAGTTATTTATGCACCAATTAGCATGAACTCGCTAAATGCTGCTCCACCTGATGCAGCAGTTGCCCATTGAACACCAGTTCCAGTTGATTGCAAAACTTGACCAGATGTTCCTACTGAAGAATTTGCAGTAAGTGTTCCAGTAAGTGTAAGACCAGAAATTGTTGGGCTTGTTGCAAGAACATTAGATCCAGTACCAGTTATGGCATTAAATCCAACATATTCTGCATCCCAAGAAGCAGCAGTTGTTCCAGAAGAAAGTATTGAAGTAACCTTGATACTTGTTCCAGAAGGAATAGTAGCAATTGTATTAAGACCAGAAGACTGGACTGTTACTAGACCTGTGCTATTATTTTCAATAATATATCTAGTTCCAAGTGTCATTGTACTGGCAACTGGCATTACTACTGTTTGAGTAGTTGTACCAGTAAAGAGTTGTTGATTGTTGCTAGAGTTAGTAAGAGTAGTTGTACCAGCAGCAGTTGCTGTGGTTGTATATCCTAATTTAAAGTTATCAATTACTGGAAGAGATAGTGTAGGAGAAGTTGCAAACACTAATGATCCAGTACCAGTTTCATCAGATATAACTCCTGCAAGTTCTGAAGAAGAAGTTGCTGCAAATACTGAAAGTTTATCTGTTGTTACAGTTAAAGTTTTGCTTGTAGGAATAGTAGTTGAGTTAATAGTTAATCCAGCAATATTTGTAACTGTTGATCCAGATTCTATTGATGTTGAACCAAGTGTTGGTGCTGAATATCCTGAAACTGTACCCCAAGAAAGAGTTCCAGATCCATCTGTTGTAAGATATTTTCCTGAGTTAGTTGCTTGTGCTGGAAGAAGTGCTGCTGCTGCTGTTGAGGCAGTAGTTGCTCCAGTACCACCATTTGCAATTGCAATAGTTGTACCAGTCCATGTACCAGAAGTAATTGTTCCTAAAGATGTAAGTGAAGATCCTGTAACTCCAGAACCAAGGGTTGATCCTGAAAGTACTGTTGTTCCATTAATCTCATAAACTTTGCCAGTTAGAAGATTCATATTTTCTGATGAAGTCCAAGCATCTGTAGCATCTACCCAATTAAGAGTTTTATCAGTTGCACCCTTTAATGTTATACCGCCACCATCTGCTGTTACGTCTGTTGGTGATTCAATGTCTCCAAGTACAACATTCTTATCATCTACTGAAAGAGTAGTTGAGTTAATTGTTGTTGTAGTTCCATTTACTGTCAAATCTCCAGAAAGTGTAAGTGCTGCTGCTGAAACCGTACCAGTAAATGTTGGTGAGGCAATTGGAGCATAAGTTGTTGCAGCAGTTGCTGAAGCAAGTTTAGCATCTAGTGCTGTCTGTGTAGCAGTTGAAATAGGTTTTGCTGAATCTGCAGTATTATCTACTGATCCAAGGCCAACCATAGATTTAGTAACACCTGAAACTGTGCCAGTAAACGTAGGTGATGCTGTTGGTGCTTTAGCATCTATCTGAGTCTGAATTGCAGATGTTACTCCATCTAAATATCCAATTTCAGTATCTGAAACTCCAGTTACTCTTAGTTGAATATTTGTTGTGTCTACTGTAATTGTATTGGTAGCGTCATTATATGTTAATCCAGTGCCTAACATTCCTCCAACTGCATCTTGTGCTGCTTCTGTAAAATCTGAAATTGTTGAGGCTGTTTGTGAGCCTGTGTGGTTTGCACGAGCAAGTGGGTCTGTTGCTAACTTAGATAAAGCAATTGCTGCTGATGCATTAATGTCTTCATTCAAGATAGTTCCATTAGCAATCTTAGCAGAAGTAATTGCTGAATCTGCAATATCTGCTGTAGCAATAGTTCCATCTAGAATCATTGTAGATGTAACAGTTCCTGATGGTAGTGTTACAGTACCTGTAAATGTTGGGGAAGCAAGAGGAGCCTTAAGGTCAAGGGCAGTTTGTGTTGCAGTAGATACTGGCTTGTTGGCATCAGTTGTATTATCAACATTTGCTAAACCAACATCAGATTTTGTAATTCCAGTTGGTGTATTAATTACTGGAGACGTTAAAGTTTTATTTGTAAGGGTTTGTGTGTTTGTAGTTCCTACAACTGCACCTGTTGCTCCATGGGCCTCTGTAAGATTTCCATGTGTTGTAACATCTGATGTTAGTGCTACTGTTCCAGTTGTATCAGGGAATGTAATTGTTCTATCTGCAGTTGGATCAACTACAGTAAGTGTAGTTTCAAATGCATCAGCAGTAGTGCCTTCAAAAATTATTTGATTATTAACATTAATTGCATTACTATTAACTGTTGTTGTTGTTCCATTTACTGTTAAATTTCCAGAAAGTGTTAGATCTGCTGCATTTACTGTACCTGTAAATGTAGGGGATGCAAGTGGTGCGTAAGTTGTAGATGCTGTTGAAGAAGCAAGTTTGGTATCAATTTGTGTTTGAATTGATGAAGTTACACCATTTAGGTATCCAATTTCAGTATCTGAAACATCTGTAACACGAGCCTGAATTGCTGTTGTATCTACTGCTAAAGTTAATGTATTTGCTGCATCATTATAAGTTTTTGTTATACCAGTTCCTGCAGTTAATGCATCATTAATTGCATCTTGTGATAGTTCTGCAATATCAGATGTTAAAGCAATTGTACCAGTAGCATTTGGAAGGGTGATTGTTCTGTCTGCAGTTGGATCTGTTACCTGAAGTGTAGTTTCATAAGAGTCTGCGGTAGCGCCTTCAAAAACAATGCTTGTACCAAAAGAAGGATTAACTGTAGAATTAGCATCAATAAAGTAGTCAAGGTCTATCCAGTGATTTGTACCATCACCAATCTTAAATTTATTAGTGTCTGACTCAAAACCAATTTCACCAGCACTAAGAATTGGGCCACTGCCAGAGTTAGTAGATATCCACTGACTAGCAGTACCTCTACGCTGTTGCATTCTTGTTGCCATTTATAGTCTCCTCTTAGGTTTTAATAACATTATATCAGGTAATTAGTTAAAATTATCTATTGCTACTCCACCATTCCAGGTCATAGCCCATGAATTGAAATCATAGTAGCCTGCGTCCTGATCTGATGTAAACTGTGTATCATAAAATCCACCATCTTGATAAACACTAACAACTATTCCAGTTCCATCAATTGCTGTATCATGGATATGTTGTTTTATGTCATATGAATCTGTTAATGTTGCAAATTCAACCCACGCTGAATTTATATAAATATTTAATCTGCCTGTGTCTGAATCTACATATGATTGTCCTGCAACAGGAGATGCTGGAGCACTAGATGATGTAGAAAACTTGAAATTACTTAATGAAGTATCTACATATAATTTTGTTGTTGCATGTGTGTCTTGAGTAGGAGTGGCAACTGTAACAGTTCCTCCAAAAGTACCGCCTTGGGTTACATCTAGCCCATGCTTTACTTTAAAATCTCTGTTAGTAGTTGCCACTTCCGACCTCTATTCTAATTATGCTTCAATATAAATTTTGTGTACTTTAACAGCGGTATCTGCTGATGCACCAGTTACTTGAAGAAGAACATTTCCACCGCTGTAAACAGCGTTAGTTGTTCCTAGTTCAGCATTGCTGATTACATCTGCATATTCTGTTAAGTAAACGTTGTTTGCTCCATCAACTGTAACAAGTAACTCAATTACTTCAATATCCCCACCTTTTTTCATTTGTACGATATATTTAGCGCTTGAGTATGTTGCTACTGCCCATGTATCAATTGTTGTTGCTGAAGTTGATGCTGTTGCTGTAGCAGTTCCAAGTAATGCATCTGCAAGTGTAATAGATCCACTAAGTTCAAGGCTTGAACCTGTTGCTGCTCCAATATTTGGAGTAACAAGAGTTGGTGTATTAGCAAATACTAGAGCACCAGTTCCTGTTTCATCAGATATGACTCCTGCTAGTTCTGAAGATGATGTTGCAGCAAGTGCTGAAATCTTACTTGTTGTATAAACACCATTTGTTACTGTTGCAGCATTTCCTGTGTATTGTGTTGCTGATAGAACTTGTGTTCCATTAACTTTTAATACCTTACCAGAAGCAAGATCTAAGTGCTCAGAAGATGTCCATGAATCAGTTGCATCTATCCATGAAAATGTCTTGTCTGTAGTACCCTTAAGTGTAAGACCACCACCATCTGCGCCTGCATCTGTTGGAGTTGCTACTGAACCAAGTGTAAGGTTCTTGTCATCAACTGTGATTTCTGTTGAGTTAATTGTAGTTGTTGTACCGTTAACTGTTAGGTCCCCTGAAAGAACCAAAGATGTACCAGTTGCAGCACCAATGTTTGGTGTTACAAGTGTTGGGGTATCAGCAAAAACAAGTCCGCCAGTACCAGTCTCATCAGAGATTACTGTGCGAAGTTCTGCTGAAGATGTTGCTGCAAAAACATCCAACTTATTATTTGTAAGAGCAACAGTACCTGTAGCGTCTGGCAAAGTAATTGTACGATCAGCAGTAGGATTTGTTACTGTAAGAGTTGTCTCATTAGCATCTGCAGATGAACCTTCAAAAACAACGCTTGAGTCATTAAGTGTAAGACCAGTTACTACTGGGCTTGTAAGTGTCTTATTTGTAAGTGTTTGAGTATTTGTTGTTCCAACTACAGCACCTGTTGCACCGTGTGTTTCTGTAAGACCTGCGTGTGTTGATACATATCCTGAAGCAGTTGATTCTGCTGCAGATTGTGCTGAAGATGCTGCACCATATGCATCATATGTGTTTGCAGTTACAGAAATTGCACCTGTTGTATCGTTATATGAAAGACCAGTTCCAACTGAATTTCCAATTGCATCCTGTGCTCTTTCATCTGTAAAATATTTATTTGTTGAACCTTCTGATAATCCATCTGTTGATGAAGGAATATCTGAAGTAAGTGCTACTGTACCAGTTGCGTTTGGAAGTGTTATTGTGCGATCTGCTGTTGGGTCAGTTACTGCAAGAGTTGTTTCGTATGCATCGGCTGTTGCACCTTCAAATACAATGCTTTCTCCAAATACACCAACTGCTTGTGGGGCAGCCCATTCAATGCCATTTGTTGCGCTTGAGTTTGCAGTAAGAATATATCCATTTGTTCCTGCTGCTAAACGAGTAACTGCATCATCTGCGCTACCTACAATTAAATCACCTTTAGCGTCTACAACGCCTGCTGTGATTACGTTCTTTCCTGCAACGGTTGCTGTTGATCCTTCAACAACTAATCCCGATTTGACTCTAAAGTCTTTTGTTACTGTTGCCATCTTATATCTCCTTGGTTAGGCCTTTAACCCCATACGCATGTAGCGTAGAGTTATAGGTGTGATTCCCCCTACTGGAACAACAGTTAGTGAAACTGTATCTCCAGCCCTTGAAACAGAGATGGTGCCAATATTCCCATCGTTTTCAACTATTCCATACTGACTAACAGATACACCTGTACCGTCAATCAGAATACTAATTTCTGTAGAGGAGTACTTGTTTGCACCACCTGCTACATATTTAATGGAAACCATATATTTCATTGATCTCCACTCACTTGCTAGAAAGTTATCAAAAACCGTTGAATTTTCAATTCCATTAATTGTTGATTCATTATTTCCATCTGATCCAAGATCGGTAGACCTAGCAGAAGTACTATCAATTAAGTCTTCATAATTTTCTTGCGATGGTCTATCGCCTGTTTGAAATAAGGCTTTTACGTTAGTGGTTGATATCTTTGCCATGGTCTTATTATATCATTATTTTAAAGTATATAGTTACTGATTCCAATAACTTGAAGTCCAATTCCAGGAACATTGGAGTATGCACTTGGTATTCCAATGTTTGTAAGTTTTATTCTAAATGGAAGAACTTCATTTATCTTGGTTAGTCTTACAGAATGTAAAACCTTTGTTTTTGGATAATCTATTGTTGATACTGATCTTACTTTATTGCTAGAACCATTTATTATTGCAACTGAAGCCATTATGACTCACTGTTGGTTACATCTTCAATAATATTCATTGTTCCTCTGGCTACCGTCCAAACACGACTTTCATCGCTTAATTCAATATCAAATATATCGCCAGTTTCTAATATTGTTGACTGCCCAGATGTTAATGAAACTGTAAACTCACCACTACCATCGCCAGTTGCTGGGGCTGGTGCTAAAGTGGTAATTAACTCTGCATCATCTGTAAAATCACCAGGCTTTGTGTTTGGGCGTTTAATCTCCATATCAATTGTCCAGTCTGCAATTATTAATGGATCTTTGTTATCATCGGTTACGTATACTCTAAAAGCGGCTGTATCGCCTCTTACAACTGTCCAAACCACATTTGGAGGGGTAGATCCAACAGAATAAGAACTAAGTGCTTGATCTCTAAATGTAGCCATAATCATATCATTATACCACTAACTAAATAAATATTTAAAAATATTTTTAATTTTATTGCTCAAAGTTGACTCAATTGGCAAATTCATGTTATAATTAATACATGCTACCTATTGGTAGCATTTGTTCTCTAGGAGGTATTTTACAATGAGAGAAGCAAAGGTTTGGCTAGGGGTGTTGGTTTTGGTTATTTGTAGTGCCGTTTTTTCTGGCTCTGCAAAGGCTGCAAACCAAAATAATTTACTAACTAAAAAGTCTTTAGACGTCTCTGCCACTCAACAGGTGGCTTTTTTGGTTTCTAAAGAGAAAAAACTTGAAAGATATGGAAATGCTCATAACTTGACTGATGAGCAACTAGTTGATATGTTAAAGGCTGTAGGATTTAAGGGAAAGGCTTTAAGGTCTGCTTGTGCTGTTGCAAAGGCAGAGTCTAATGGTCGTCCCCTTGCTTTTAACGGCAACATAAAGACTGGAGATAGTTCATATGGAGTATTTCAAATTAATATGCTTGGAGAACTAGGGTCAGATCGTAGAGAGAAATTTGAACTAGATTCAAATGCTGAATTGCTTAACCCAGTGGTTAATGCACAGATCGCTCTTCACATGACTAAGGGTGGATCAGATTGGTCTTCATGGAGTTCCATCAACGGAAAGCGGTATCAGGAATGGTACAGCAAATATCCATGTAAGCAATAAAAATTAAAGTAGAGATACCCCATCATTAATTTGGTGGGGTATTTTTATTTATATTCTTTTTTTTGTCTATATAAAGTTTTATATGAATCAAAAAACTTTGTACGTAAAAGTGAAAAAATTTTATTTTGATTAAGCATGTCTTCTTCGCTTCCTAACTCCATTTCCCAAGAATCTCTTTTAAATGGTATGGCTTGCACAATTGGTGTTCCAGCGGGTATTAAACCTTTGAATTCTATATTTTTTAAAACAAATGGAAAGTTTACTGGAGCAGTGTATTTATCAGTATCAACAACTCCTGGAAGTATTGAAAAAACAGACTCTCTATGTAAAGGTTCTATAAAAAGTGTTGAATATCCTGGTGGTGTTTTTATTGACCATGGATTTATCCATTTAGGATAAGTAATTTCATGCCCTGAGTTATTTGGATGATTTGGTGCTTGTTCAACTGGATGAAATTGAATAATACCAAAACTTGACCATTCATATGTTGGTTGTGTTATTTTTGGATTTTCTGGATTCACTGGAACTCTTCCTATCCAAACATCGCATGGTGATGGAATAATATATCCAGCATTTATAGAATCAAAAACTGGCATACATTTTTTTATTGTTGCAGTTGTATTTCCATTTCCATCTGGTTTTTTTTCTCCATCTATGTAGGAGTTTAACTCTTTATACCACTCTGGAACATATTTTGATGCTGGCTTAGGATAATATTCTTCTGGAATACCAAGCATGTTTGTAAATTTTATTTTAACGTTATCATCCATACTTTAAGTATACTATACACTTTCTTGTTTAAGATATACGTATTTTGAATTTAAAAAATTAATGTACGTATAAATATATTCATTTACCTTTTCATTTGTTAAGTCTGGAAGTGTTTTTATTTTAACAATATTATCTTTAAAATTTTTCCATTCTTCTGAAAAATCTTCTTGATTATTTTCAAATCTAGGATTCTGCCAAGCAAAATTCCTATCCTCATAGCAAGAAATAAAGTAAAGTTCTTCCATGGACCAAATCCATAAAAGATCATGATTTGGAATATTTTTTGCAATATTATTCATACTTCTAATTTTCCAAAACTCTGGAGATTTTTCATAATGATCTAATAAAATACAATCATATTTTTCATCTGTCTTGTAGTCTTCAATATCTGCAACCTCTATTGTTACTTTATCTGGAAGAGTATTGTTTTCTAAAAAAATATCAACAATATCTTGAGATATTTCTATTATTTTTATAGACTCTACTTCTGGCTTATTTGCAAGCCATAGAGTTAATGTTCCAAAACCTAAACCACTTTTTAATATTTTTCCATATGCAAGATCATAACTTGAATATAATTCTTTGGCTTCTTTATTATTTTTTATATTAAAAGAATTTTCCTGTTTTCCTTGCCTATACAAGACATAACTTGTTCCAAGTTTAACAATGTCTATATCATTTTTAAAAGTTTCTTTTATTTTAATTTTAGGAATTGTTTTTCTATCGTACATTCCCCCCCCTTTTTTATTATTCTTCTACTATTGACTCTTCTTCTGGACTTGGGACAAATTCCCATCTTTTTAGTTCTTCATTCCATTCCCAAATTTTATCATCAATTGGTTCTGGCGCTCTCCAAGAATCACCTGTTCTAATCCATCCAATTCCAATAAATCCATCATCTTCAACAATTTCTTTGCCTGGATAAACAGTATAAACTTGTTCTTTTGGATCTGCAATTAAACTATCAATAATAATGTCGTTTTCAACTATATGCCAAGTTTTCATAATTTCATTCCTCTGCTACTGAAGTCCATAAACATAAACTGCGCCACCAGTTCCTGCGCCACCCGCTCCACCAGAGCCAGATCTTGCTCCACCGCCACCGCCACCGCCTGTGCCTTTTAGTGTTCCAACACCACCTGCTGAACCAGGAGAATTTCCACCTGCACCACCAGATCCGCCACCAATATTGCTGATTCCACCACTGCCGCTTGGCCATGTACCATTATAGTCTGTAGATCCACCGCCACCGCCACCGCCATTAGATTGATTTAATGTAGTTACGCCAAGGCCTGTTAATGTAAAGGAAACGCTATTTGGTGTATTATTTACATCTCCAGATGAGTTTTGACCAGAGTTTACAGAAGGTTGTCCTGAACCTCCACCAGTTCCTGGACCATTTCCACCATTCCATCTATTGGTTAATGTAGTTGCATTTGTTGCTGTTGTTGGTGTTACTCCACTTGAATTTACTGTGTTGCCTACTACGCTTAATAAATTTCCAAAAGCAGTTGTTCCTCCAGAAGATCCTGCATTTCCACCTGCTCCAATATTTACAACATAAGTTTGTCCAGGCGTTACAGTATAATCTGTAAAACCAGATATTGCAGAACTGTTTGCACCATTTCCGCCACCACCAGTGTAGTTGTGACCACCTCTTGCAGAATATGAAGTTCCAGAACTACCTCCAGAAGAACCGCCACTGCCTCCTCCTGTTGCAAAAACTGTAATTTTTGAAACACCAGCAGGAATTGTATATGTTTCAGATGCTGTAATTGTTCTTAAAAGGGTATATGCACTATTAGTTGTTGTTGATGCACTTGCTGGACTACTTGGTCCAACTCCAACATTTCCAGTGCCAGCAGCAGAAAATGTATATGACGTGTTTGGTGTAAGTCCACTTACTGTTATAGGGCTTGTATTTCCACTAGCAGTCAAACTTCCTGGGCTTGATGTAACTGTATAGGTATTTGCAGTTGCTCCAATAGTTGGAAAAGTTAATGCAACATCTATTGCTGTTCCAGTGCTTGCAGCAGTTGTGCCAGTAATTACTGGGTTAGTTGGAACTGCAACGCTTGTATTATCTGCTGAAAGGTTATTAATTGTTCCCTTTTTTAAACTTCTGATTGTCATTATGAAATCTCTGATCCGTAAGCATTGAACGACATTGTAGCGCTTGATGCATAAACAGTTATAACATCTGTTGTTGCAAGCGTAATTCCAAGAGTAAGCGTTAAAGTGTCAACCGATGCAATTGTTGTATCGTATGCAATATAGTGTTTGTTTGCAATTGCCTCTCCTGCTGGCCGTATTGCTACTCTAAATGTTCCTGCTGATGCTCCTAAGTTTGCAACTGTAATTGTTGATACAACTGCTGAAGTTGCTGCTGGAACTGTATATAAAGACGTGTTTGTGGTTGCTGCTGGGTTAGATTGCCCAAGCACTTTGTATGCTGTTGCCATATTTTATCCTCCCATTAACATAAAATTAACTACATATGGATCTGGCAGTGTCTGCCATGATGTAATTATACCATCTGTTTGCAAAAATTTACTTGCATTATCAGTTTGACTTGGTATAAAAGCAACCCATGCTGAACCACTATAATACTGAAGTTGGTTTATAGTGTTTCCTGAGCCATCTTGTCTTATTACACAGATTGATCCAGCAACTGGAGAGGTAATTGATGCATCTCTTGCTGTTGGGTTAAGGTAATTATTTATACCCTTCTTTCCTATAAGGTGGTCAATAATTGTAACAGTTGATAGATTTGTATGTGGTCCAGCCCATTCAAAAGTTCCAGATGTGTCTGTTTTGCCAGATAGTTCATACCAGGTATCATCTGCTGCATTATAGATATACCCTGGCTTTCCATCGTAATTAAATGATGTTGGCATCAAATCACCTGATTAAAAGTGCTAGTGTCTGCGTTATATACATACATCTCTAGTGGAACTGAACCCTTTTTTATCCATATAACTCCATTTGCCAAACCAGTTGATGGCTGTGTTGTTGTATAAATAGATGTTGCGGATAAATATCCTACTGGAGCAGCAGCATCTTTGTCCACCCAAATATATCCATTTGGAATTGTTGCAGAAAATGCCGTAAAGTTTGCTGCAACGGGTGCAGAGTTTTGCGCTGAAGATATATTTCTTGCTGCCAACTCCAACGCAACTTGATCATCTATTTGCTCTTGCAAATCATTTATAGTATAAGCAATTGATGGATTTAATAATTCTGCTGTATCGGTTTCTGCTGTATCAAAATCATATGACCCATAATGATATGCCCTTAAAGCATCCTGAATGTTAGCATCGTCAATCAATGCTGGAATTTTAGTTGGTACTAAACTTCCTATATCTTCTACAGCCATTGGGTCTCACCTCTTTTAAGATTATACCATTTTTATCAAACTATAGAGATAAAAATATGTACCGTTTTATTTCCAGTAAGTGCTGACCAACTTGAACCACTGTATTGTGATCCATGTAGGTTTATTACTAGGTTTGTGCCTGCTCCAACAAGTGCTGGTACTTCTAGTGAAGATGCAATTGGGTTTGCTCCTTCAATTTGATATTGTATATTAAAATTAGATGCCGTTAGTGGTGATCCAGTAACTGAAACAATATTTGAGATTGGAATAGTAATAGATCCATTACCAGATGTAAATGGAATTACTTCAACTGCAGAATATATTGCTGGATTCATATGCAAAACTTCTATCCAAGTATTTCCTCCTGGCTGAGATACATACTGATATAAGTATCCATAGTTTTCTCCAGGAGAAACATTTATATACATATCATTTAATATAAGTGTTTGACCAAGTAGAACTCCGCTTGATGTTTGTGAATTTGGTTCTCCAGAACCTACAATAAATTTTGTTCCACGAGTTCCTTGTGGACCTATGTCAACTAAAACATCAATTGTTTCTGGTGGCCCTAAAACAACAACATCTTCTGTATTTAATAATACGTCTACCATTATGATTCATCTGCTCCAGTAATATCATTTGTTACTGTAATTGTTCCTGTTAAAATTGTATAAATTTCAGTTGGTCCATTATCTATTTGCACATCATATACATATGTACCAGCAGCAAGGTCTCTTCCAACACCTGGCAAAATTGTACATGTTACTGTGTCTGCACTGCCATCAACAACTGCTTGTGCTTCATAAGATTGTGTTGGTGCTGGACCTCTTGTATTGGCAATAAAAAAATCTGCTGTAAACCCTGTTAAATCAAATGCTGAGCCATTTGCTGTTTTTGGACGTATCACAAATTCAGCGGTATCACCACGATAGTAATTAAAATTATATGAGCCTGGAAATGCCATTAGTCCTCCTGCTTAATTATACCATTAAGAAACTGATATATATATACCTTTTAGTATAACAGCACCTTCATTATCTGATCTGATTTGTGGTATACCTCCAAAAACCTTAATAGCCCTATCTTCTATAAAGATAGTTTGATAAAAAGAAAGGTCGTATAAGTATTGATATTTTAGGTTTCCAAGATACCCAGTAACTGAGTTTTCATCATCTACAGAGAATGTTCTAATCCATAATTCTGTATTATTATTATATGTCTCTATCTCTAGATCATATCTAACATTAACTATTGCACCAGGTTGTAATGTTTTAAAATTAATTCTTTTTGCAACTTGATTTAATAATGATACAGATTTATTTGGAAGATATTTCTCAATACTTTGTTCTTGATCTACATCTAAAAATATTGATACCCACCCATCGTCTCCTCTTTCTGGACCAATTTTTGTTTTATTTTGATTTGCGTTTTTATAATATGCCCATCCTTGATATTGACCAGAAGCACTTTCATATGATTGCCCACAACCCTTACCTGGATCTCCTTTAGGACCTTGTGGACCTACTTTGCCATCTTTTCCATCTTTACCTGGTATTCCTCTTTCACCTTGTGGTCCTTGTAAACCTTGTGGTCCTTGTGGACCTATATCCCCTTTTTCTCCTTGGATTCCTGGAACAGCAATATACTCAATTAATTTTTCTTCTTGAACGGTTTCTGAATATTTTTTCTTTTTAGGAAAGTCCATGCTTTTAGTCATGACCATTCCTAAACTACTTTATTTTTGTCTTAAATATTTTTTTACCAATTTTAATAACTGGCGGTATGAGCGGTGTTGGTGTTGAAACCTTAATTACTGTCATTATAGTCCTGGTGTTATGTCACTAAGGACGCAGATAGTTCCAAGCACTGGAGTCCAGACCATATCTGCATCTGCTCCACTTCCACCCTCTATAGTTACCTGTAGGTCAAATTTTAACTCTGCAGCAACTTGTTTATAGGCTGTACCCCAGTTTGAAGTAACTGATGCTGGCGCTGTGATTGTTGCTGTATGTCCGCTTACCTCTACCGCTAGGTCGTCTAGAAGATCTCCAACTGGATCATACGCTGTTGCTGTATATGTCCAGTCACTTGTATCAAAACCTGTAACTTCATCATCTTCTAGAAATTCTACAAGAAGTGTTGCTGTGTCTCCACGGACTACTGTCCATTGAATATTGGCTGGTGTAGCACCAAATTTTTCTATTATAGGAGCGCACATAATAATTGATTATACCATTAAATAAAAGGCTGAACACCTAGACGCAGTGGGGTGGGGGTAGAATCTAGGTGCCAGCATAAAAATTATAACATTATATTATAAATAGTATAAATAGGTATAAAAAGGACATTTAGTATATTACGACCAGTGTATAAAAGTTTACCTAATTGTTACAATCCGATATGTCCGTTTTGTATTGTTTTATTACAAATGTCCAGGGTAGCGATAGTGTATACTTAAAATATATAAAGAAAAGAATAACTAGCAAGTTAATTTTAAATATTATCTTAATATATAGTATATAGTGTATAATTTAAATTGGGGTGATATAAATGTTTAAAAATGTAGATAAAAATATTGTCTTTTATCCAGTAAACGATACTGTCCCAAAATTTATTGATCCACCATACCCTTCATCAAAACATAATATTCCACAGTGGTACAAAGATATTCCTAAGTATACAAATGGAGATAAAAGTTTTAAATTTTTAAATGGTCATAACTTAACAGTAAAATCATGTTTGCCAGTAGTTGATTCTTTAACTGCTGGTTATACTTTTGTTTTACATTGTGACGTTCAAGTTCATAGAGATGATCTTGGAAATGCTTTTTTTACATGGGCTTTAAATCATCAAGGAATACCAGACATTGTTATAAAAAGAACAAAAGAAGAAAATTGTGCTTGGGATAATATAGAAGGATATGATAGTCTTGATTTTAATTGGTTTCCGTCTTGGAATATAAAAACTCCAAAAGGATATAGTTCAATTCTTGCTCATCCAATTAATCGCATTGATCTTCCATTTTATACTCTAGGAGGCATATTAGATACAGATCGCTGGGGAGAGGCTGGAAATCATCCATTTTTATTAAAAAAAGGCTGGGAAGGAATTATTCCAAAAAATACACCAATAGTTCAAATAATTCCTTTTAAAAGAGATAGTTGGAAAAGTATAGTAGATCCAACAATGTTTAATGAAAATAGTAAAAATATGGTAATGCGTGATTCATACTTAAAAGATTATTATAAAAAATATATTTGGAGTAGTAAAAATTATAAATAACTATTTGTTTTATAGAATTGGACTAAAATGATAAATATAAATAAAATTGTAATAGTTGGTGCAGGATCTGCTGGCTGGATGTCTGCTGCAACAATGGTAAAAGCATTCCCAGACAAAGAAATTGTTGTTATTGAATCTCCAGATTATCCAATTGTAGGTGTTGGAGAATCAACACTAGGTGCAATTACTGGATGGGCTGATTGGATTGGCATTGATGAAAAAGACTTTATGCCAGAAACAGATGCCGTATATAAAATGTCTATTAAGTTTACAGATTTTTATAAAAAAGATTCTGGATCATTTCATTATCCGTTTGGAAATGTATTTTTAAATGGCACGGTAAATGGCTTAAATGATTGGTATGTTAAAAAAGCAAAATTTCCAGATCTAGATGTCGCAGACTATGCTCGTACATTTTTTCCTGCATTAACTTTGGCAGAAAATAATAAACTTTCTTGGAATAAAAATGGAAAACTTGGCAACTTTAATTTTAAAAGAGATGTTGCATATCATTTTGATGCTACTAAATTTGGTTTGTGGTTAAAAAATAATTATTGTATTCCTCGTGGAGTAACAGTTATTTCAAAAACAGTTGAATCAATAAAAGTTAATAACAATGGTATTGAGTCTCTTGTTTTAAACGATGGATTACAACTTAGTGCAGATTTATTTATTGATTGTACAGGTTTTAAGTCTATGCTTCTTGAAGGCGCTTTAAAAGAGCCATGGAAAGACTTTTCAGACATTCTTCCAAATAATAGCGCTTGGGCTACAAGGATTCCTTATATAGATAAAGAAATAGAAATGGAACCCTACACTAACTGCACTGCCATTAACAATGGATGGGTTTGGAATATTCCATCTTGGGAAAGAATTGGAACTGGATATGTATTTAGTGATAAATATGTAACTCCAGAAGAAGCGCTAAAAGAATTTAAAGAACATCTTTTGTCAGATAAAATGACAATTTGTGACACAGATCGTGATGTAGAATCTTTTGAGTATAAATTAATTAAATTTAGAACTGGAATACACGAACGCACTTTTGTAAAAAATGTTGTTGCTATTGGATTTGCAGCGGGATTTATTGAACCCCTTGAATCTAATGGGCTTTTTACTGTACATGAATTTTTAGATAAATTAGTAAAAACATTAAGTCGCAATACAATAACACAATGGGATCGTGATGCCTACAATGTAAGCACTCATCTTCAGTATCTAACATTTTTAGAATTTGTTGCTCAGCATTATGCACTTTCAAATAGGGAAGATACAAAATATTGGCAAGACATTAGTAATAAAGTTTTTAACGAAGATTTTATAAAACTAGACACACCAAAGGTTTTTGGTTTCCATGATCTTTCTGATATACAACTTAATCGTCAAAGACATGAGGCACTTGGTGGCATACACTGCATTGCAACAGGACTTAACTATTTTCCAGTAAACAAAGATACAGTACAGCGCTGGGAACACCATCACGGAATTGATTACTATGAGCGTTGTCAAAAAACATGGGACACATGGAAAATATTTAGAAAGATTTGGCAAGAAGAATCAGATAAATCTCCAACAATGTACCAGTGGCTAAAAGAAAACTATTATAGTGATAACCCATAGAGATATTTGGAAAATAACCAAAAGGCTATTTGAAAAAAAATATTGGACAAAGACAAATACTATAGAATTTTGTGCATTTTCAACAAAACTAATGATTATTTTCCCAGGTCTGATATTTGGTATACAGTTCTGGTGGTTTTATTTATTTGCATTGGCTTCAAGTCTTGCTTTAATTTTTACATCAACAGTAAAAACACTTCCAACTATTATTTACTTTAATATTGGATGGTGTATTTTAGCAACAGTAGCAATATCAAAACATTTTATTATTTAGAACGAGCAACGTAATCTAACAATACTTCATACATATGATCTAGTTTATCGCTAGTTGCTTTGCGAAGTTGTTTTGCGTCTTCTTGTTCTTTTTTAATCGCTCTAATTTCGTCACGCATTGAGGTTCCGCCGTTTGTTTTAGTTTCGGATCTAATGTCCTCTACGGCTTCGCGGATAGGTTTAATTTGAACTTTCACATACCACCGAATTCCACTAAGTACAATCGCTCCAATTGAGAGTAAAGTTAAAACAAAACCAGCCCATTCGGATGCAGTCATAATAAGATTATTATATCATTGTATGAGATTAAATTTTTGCGGGAATTAGTAAAGCCGAAAATAGAGATACCAAACCAACATATGACATAATACTAATGCTACGCATTTAAATAATGTCTAACTGGATGTAATATCTATGTTTGCTTACATTCCCGATATGGGTTATAATGGAGTGTGCTAGAAGCAATTAAACAAACCCTTACATCTGGTTTGACAGAAAAGTTAAAGATACATCATAGTGTCTATAGACTTCCGTGCACATCAGAATTTTTGGAGGAATTGATATCTAACACCTTTACAGAAGCAGGGTATATAAACGATTGGCAGCCCAATAGAAGCCATAGTATCAGTATAGACATGTCATTGGATACAGGCGAATCTTTCTCTATCAAATCAGGCGTATATGCAAATAACACACTAACATTTTCTGGATCAAGATTAGGCAAACATGATGGTTTGGATAATATGATAGCCAGTGTTGTATCTAATAGTGCTGATTATTATGTGTGTCTTGCAAAGTCAGATCAGGATTGGTCTTCTGTCCCCTCGCAAAATGAGAAAAAGATATATTATTTATTTATATTTCCATCTCAAACCTTAATATATGATAATGGACTATGGAACAAGGTTATAACCAAGTCTGGAGGATATAATTATGTCATGGAATCTATAGGCATGTCAGCACGTATTAATACCTCTATGTCTTCTCAGTTATGGACTAGTGTTAGTGAATCGCTTATTGGTTCCCCGACAAAATTGGAAATATTATGAGTGATGAAGTTCGTCCTTGGGATATGATAAATGGATCTCCTAGAGTCTCTGCAGAGTTAGTTAAAGAGAGATTAGATATTTGTCATGCCTGCCCTGCTTTCAAACCACTTACGCAGACATGTAAGAAATGTGGATGTTTTATGAAAATGAAAACTCAGTTAGAAAAGGCTTATTGTCCACTTGGTAAATGGTAAACATCTTGTTATCTGGCAAATCTGAAAAAAATTGTAAAAACCACTTTTCATAAAATCTGAATATTTTGTTGAGATGTATGATATGTAATTTAAAAAATAAAAACATAAAAAAATAGTGAGCACACACTTGGCATGCCCACTATGTTAGTTATTCAGCGTAGTGATCTCGTGGATAGTTTTCTATAGTCCCACCATTAGCGAGCCACTCTCTACGCTTTTCTATTTCAGGATACATTAGTCCCCTGTAAATATCCATCAATGCCAACGAGGTCGCATGTAACCTTAACACGCTGATTTGTTTTGAGTGATGAGCGATAGAGTCTAATAAACTCTAGCACCTCTTCTTTATTCATCAGGCTAATGTTGCGAGTGTTACCTTGCATGCTAGTGATTGTTACTTTCATTTGTTTACCTCTATCTTTTGAATGTTAGCAGAGAACTTAACCTTGCTAGCAATATCGCTAGCGTTTAATTCTGCTATAACCTTATCAACATCTTTAATGTTATTAGCGATGTTATTTACTGAGAGTAGATTGCTACCCTGCCATATTGCGTAAGTGATAGTCATAATTACTTACCTGCTTTCTTTTGTAGTGAGGCGTAACGCTTAGCAATTAGCGTAGCCTTTTCGTAACCGTATTGGTCAATAAGGTTAGCGCATTGGCTAATCGTTAGTGTCCACTTAGGCACAGGGTTGTTAATGGATAGGGCAGAAGAACCAAACTCTTCTGAGATTTCGTTATATATAGTGTTCATTTAATGAACCTTTCTTTTAATGCGATTAGACTTTCTAATCTTTTCCTTGACCTAGTTTATTTGCCCTACTTAGTAGGGGCTCACCTAGGATTTCTTATTTAATTTTATAGTAGTAATACTAGCATAGATTTCTTGAAAAGTCAAGAGGACACGCCGTCTATTCTGTGTGATTTAGGTCACTTATTCGCTAGGCTCATCCGAACATCTGTTCGTCTTATTTGCTAGGCTCATTGACCTTATCTATCTCTATTTAATTGTTATAGGAGTATCCTATCACACTACCCTCCAAAAGTCAAGTCCTATCTCGGCGTGTCGTGTGTGATTTAGACCACAATAAAATCGGACATATCGGACACTACCCGCCCCGTTCGGGCGTGTCGTCCACAGGGTTATGCACAGGTAAAAATGTGGGCTATCTCACAGTGGCTTATGTACCAAATGTCCGTTTTGTGGTACCAAAAATGTCAGTGGTACCTGTTATACTTCTAGTATAAAGAAAGTCAGAAAAGGTTTCTGAACTAGAAAGGAATTCAAATGAATTCAAATGTAATAATCCAAGTGTGTAAAACACACATTCCTAATAAGTCTGCTATCTCTGAGGTAGGAGATAATCAGTTTACATTCTGCGAGGAATGTGAAAATAACATTGAGCGTTACTACTATGATAGTGACCCTGAACAGTTCCCTCGTTGGACAGATTGGTATGTGTCTAACTAATGAATTGTCCTAAATGTAATTCGCTATTTTGGAAAGAGCGTTGGTATAAAAATACTTTCCACCTTATCTGCTCAGTTTGTAATCACAAGCGAGTAATTAAAAGAACGAAAGGACTTAAATAATGAATACTGATAAACAAAATTCTTTGCTAAAAGAAATAAAAGAATTAGCAGATAAAAAGTATGGTAATAATTTATCATACGTTGGACTTTGGGGTAGTGCTTCTGCACTTCTCACAGAAAAACAATTGCAAATTATCAAATCAGTAATGGAGAAATAAAATGCTAAAAGAAATAAAAAATAAAATTATTCGCATTCAAGAATTGCGTCGTAGTAATGCTGCGACTGCAATACCAAATAAAAAAAAATATACTAGAAAAATAAAACATAAAAATAAGTTTGACTAAAAAAGGCCGCCCCGTTCGGGCGTGTCGGATGTGGTTAAGATCACATAGAAAATCGTCCCATATTTTGAGACTTACGGCGTGTCGTTTTGACTTTGTGAGATTTTTCTGCTAGACTTACGGAGTAAGAAAATAAAGAAAGGAAGTGGCTA
>Ga0214921_10002661_pt1 | contig 28634 bp, 18 predicted proteins | sample LL1505_MetaG_FD_177992 | JGI IMG/M metagenome (GOLD analysis project Ga0214921, IMG submission 177992) | Freshwater microbial communities from Lake Lanier, Atlanta, Georgia, United States - LL-1505 | ecosystem: Environmental > Aquatic > Freshwater > Lake | place: USA: Georgia | collected...
TTGCATACAATTCATTTCTATCACATCTGCGTAAAATAAATCTGCCCATGGATAGTAGTGCGAAAATTGTTAAACCGCGAATGCTTCACGGGTCACAATGGGGGATGATTGACCCAGTGGATTCACCAGATGGTGCGAATATTGGGTTTCATAAACATCTCGCATTCGGAACGCGGATTACGAATCAGTGCTCAGCCTATCCGATGATGCAATGGTTGCGCGAAGTCGTTAAGATGCATTTACTGGAGGAATGCACACGGATGTTTCTTCATTATACGACGAAAGTGTTTGTGAATGGTACTTGGGTTGGCGCAGTGACTCGACCCGAAGAAACGATACGCTTGATTCGCCTTCACCGACGTAATGCTCTTATTCCAATTTATATAAGTTCTCGTTGGGATATTAAAAACAATGAGATTCATATATTTACGGATGCTGGGCGTCTATGTCGCCCCATTTTCTATATCGATGAAGATACGGGTCGTCCAAGTTATGACAAGGAAGAAATTCTGGAAATGATACGTACCGGAAAGGCGTCATGGGAACAAATGACGACGGGTTTTACTGCGAAATCTGACCCGGCATTTAATCCATCCCACTGTAATTATTATACAATCGACGAATTATATGGTCATGCCCACGATACATCAGCGTTGTCCGCAAAACAGAAAGTAAGCGAAGATGTTGCGCGTGTAAATACAATCGAGGATTTTCGACGATTGAAGGCGACTCAGGCAATTCTCGAGTATATTGATACATCCGAAACAGAATCCACGCTCATTTCAATGAGTCATAAGTTCGAGAGACCAGTTCTTGCGGAATCGCGCAAGGCGAAAGAGAGCAGAAGCGGTAGCGAGAGCATCGAGAGCAGTGATATCGAACCGGATGAAGAAGCAAAAAGTAAAGTTTCACAGTTGGCAAGAGGCACAGGCGGTCTAACGCCTAGAACCTTCGCCAAGGCACAAGATTTGAGCAGACGTGTTCTCGAGAAGCTGCGAAAGGAAAAAGCTGCTGCCACCGCCGCAAACGAAGCACAGAATGGTGGCGCTGGTGGAGAAGCCGCGGAACACAAGACCCGCAGTGAGTCCCGGCGTAGCAAACGCAGCAACAGCAGCAGCAGTCACAGCCATCGTACTCGTGTTCTCTCCGCCGATGGAAAACAATATACCCACGTTGAAATCCATCCATCGCTTGTCATGGGTGTTATGGGAAACCAAATCTGCTTCCCAGAAAATAATCCAGTCGCACGTAACGTCTTTGGTTGCGGTCAAGCCAAACAAGCCGCATCTATTTATCACAGCAATTATCAGGTTCGTATCGATAAAATGGGTGTCGTCATCAACAACGGCGAAGTTCCTATCGTGAAGAGCAGGTATCTTGACCTCATCAACCATGAAGAACATCCGTGCGGTTTTAACGCCATCGTCGCAATTATGTCCTTTAACGGTTACAACGTAGAAGATTCTATCTTATTCAACGAGGCATCTATCAAACGCGGAATGTTTCGTATCACGTATTATAATATGTATGAAGCGCGTGAAGAAAGCAGTAGTGTCCGCGGCGCACAGCGCGATACCCGGTTCGCCAATATCCAGAAAGAAGGAGCCATCGGTATTAAACCAGGATACGATTATAGTTATCTCGACGATAATGGTCTTATTCGTGAAAATACCGAAATGGATGATAAGAAAGTCGTTATCGGTATGGGGTCGGTTAGTATCCAAAATGAAGGGGGCCAAATGCGTGATATGTCGACCATGCCAAAGAAAGGCCAACTCGGATTCGTCGATAAAGCATTTATGACGGAAGGTGAAACGGGATTTCGTATCGGAAAAGTCAGAATCCGCGAGGAACGTTTTCCATCTATCGGCGATAAATTCTGCTCTCGTTGCGGTCAGAAGGGGACTGTTGGGCTGATTATTCCAGAGAAGGATATGCCTTTCACAAAGGACGGGATTCGACCTGACATTATTATTAATCCACACGCAATTCCCACACGTATGACAATCGGTCAGCTTATCGAATCTCTTATGGGGAAGGCATGCGTTCTTAATGGTGGGTTCGGAAACTGTACAGCCTATACGAACAATGGAACAAAACATGAATCATTCGGATCCGTTCTTACAGAATATGGATATCATTCATCCGGAACTGAGGTTCTATATAACGGAATGACAGGCGAGCAAGTCAAGAGTGATATTTATATTGGACCTACGTATTATATGCGCCTCAAACAGATGGTCAAGGATAAAATTAATTATCGGTCACAGGGTCCGCGTACACAACTTACGCGTCAAACAGTTCAAGGTCGCGCAAATGACGGCGGTCTTCGTATTGGCGAAATGGAACGCGATGGAATACTTGGACACGGAGCAGCACATTTCTTGAATGAGTCACTTATGGTGCGCGGTGATGAATATCATATGGCAGTTTGTAATAAATCGGGTATGATTGCGATTTATAATCAGAACCAGAATCTTTTTATGAGCCCGATGGTGGATGGACCGATACAATACTCGGGGAATTTGGCAGATGCGGCGTCTGGGGGAGCAGGCACCGGCGCAGGCGCAAGCGTGGTTCATATGACGAAATTCGGCCGTTCATTCAGTATCGTGCGTATCCCGTATTGTTTGAAACTCCTTATTCAAGAATTACTTGTCATGAATGTCCAGATGCGTATTATAACTGAAGATAATATTGACCAGCTTCCAAGTATGTCGTATTCCAATAATGTGTATAAGGTGCTGAAGGACGGCAAAGGCGCGATGGGTGTGGATGATATTATTGAGAGGAATCGATTGGCAGCCGGTTTGAAACCACGAGATATGTCTTTGCGAAAGGACGCGTCGGGTGCGGCGCGCGAAGGAGAAGAGGAATCCGCAATTGGCAGTCGCGTATATTTACCGAGTCGAAGCGAACAAGAACAAGAACAAGAACAAGAAGAATATAATATGAGAATGAACAGACCCACCGCCCTTTCGAAAACAAGTGTTGAGTTTGACCCGGATGAACATCCTGAAGAAATCGTCGCGGATTTGGATATTGATACCAGACAACGCATTCGTAATTTAGGATGGCGGTTTGCTTTGAATGCCGATATTGCACGCCAGATGCAAACACGCTATAACAGCAGCAGTGGCGGAAAGGCCGACATGTTTAATCCTAGTAATATGACTAGCGAAGATCTCGTTCTTGAATCGATTATTCTTGACAAAAATGGAGAACCTACCGACCGATGGACGATTAGCGGACGTCGTCGCGAGCGAGACTATCCGACACATTATCCGGATGGATGGTTCTCTGAAATGCTTCTTTATCCCGACGATACACCTATTTCTCCAAGCGATATGGTGGAAGAATTGCGTAATACGCGAAAACCATTAAACTGGGTCTTGTCGATTATTTCTTTAATAGAAAAACATGGTCGTAGGAAGATGATTGAAAGAACGAGAGCCGAAGGCTTGATTTCGTATGAAAATATGCGCGATATTGAAACAAATACGAAAGAAACCGCGCGTGTGTCTAGTGAAATCGAGCGCGCGAAGCGTGAAGGAAATGTCGCGGAAGAGGAACGCCTTAAAGTTCAAATGACTCGTTTGGTGGATGAACGTACGAAATTGGATTCGACGCGGCGAGAGATTGAGCGTGAAGAAGCAGCAGCAGCAGCAGCTAATGCTCCTCAGAGTCCGACATATAGTAGTATTCTTATACCACCAGTTGGAAAAGAAGATGACGCGCAAAGGGTTCGCGGAGCGGTTGCGTCATTTAACGAAAAGATGCTTGAAAAATATGGCGAAAATCCTCAAGAAATTCCCGAAAGTCATAGTTATTTGCCGCGCACCCCACCATCACCTGCTTATTCATCAATCCTTGAAGACACTGGACAAAAGGGTGGCACTGCCTCTAAATATATTCCGCAAATCCCGGCATCCGTCGTGGATAGTTATTTGAATTCTCGTTACGGAATCGCATCAGCGTCGTCGGCTCCATCAGGAACGAATACTGCATCAGCAGCACCATTCGGTCTAATGACTGGTGGTGGAGTTGCCGGTAGCCTACCAACAATGAATATACCAGTTGTAGCTACGATGCCCATGGCTGGAATGATGCCGATACAGCAACAGCAACAAGGCCCGCAAGGACAACAAGGCCCGCAAGGACAACAAGGACAACAAGGAGGCGCGCCACAGCAGCAACAACAACAAGGGATGAACCAAACTGGTGGAGCCAATGCCAATCAACCAAACGAACAAGGCGTAAGAACATTTTCCATCAAATTATAGTAAAATTGAATAATAAAGATTTGTTATTATTATATAGTAAGTCCATTTCATTCCATTTCGTATTATGTCTCACGTCAGTAGCGGAACCATTACAGCTTTATTCAAATCGCGCAATATCCTTCTGGACTTACTCGCACGTCAAGGCATGGATGTCACGAATTACACCGATTATGGTGTCGCAGAAGTCCAGACGATGTATGCGAATAACCAGTTGGATATGCTTCTTACAACGGAGAAAGATGTCCATCCAGTCAGGAAGGTATATGTCAAATATTATTTAGCTAAAACGCTTCGCCGAGAAAATATCAACCATATGATCGACGACCTCTTCTATTTGGAGCAAGTGCTTCAACCCAGTGACACGTTGGTTATTGTGATGAAGCAAGAAGTGAATGACACTGTCATCGGTATTCTCAACGAGATTTGGGAAAAGGACCGGATTTTCATCGTGATTCATTCTCTCGACCGACTTCAGTTCAATATCCTCGAGCACCAGTATGTTCCAGAACATGTAGTCTTATCAGAATCAGAACAAGAAGAAGTCCTTAAGAAATACAATATCACAGATACGAAACAGATGCCAAGCATTTCGCGGTATGACCCCGTCGCACTTGCGATTGGTATGCGACCAGGGCAAATTTGTAAAATAACGAGACCAAGCAAAACGTCGGTTACGAGCCAATTTTATAGGTATTGTGTAGCGAATTAGGGTAGAGTAATGTAGCGTAACGGCGCGGCCGAACGACCAAACTATAATTATTTTTTATCTCGACAATATAACTGTTATATTATCGAGAATAGATGGCGTGTTCGAAAGGGGATACGTATTATCTTGAAGCAGAAGGTACAACCAAACAAACCGCGAGTGATAGCATGATAAATACGATAAATGTATGTACCGCAACTAAAATTCTTGATAGATTACATCGCGAATTTACAGAGAAGTATGTGGCCACAGCGACTACTGGAAAAACCCTAATTTCTGATGATTCAAGGAATAATCCAACATTTTATTTACGAGCACAACCGCCACTTGCTCAGTTTCCTGCGGTTAGTGGTAGTGGTACTGAATCCGCCGGTGGTACTTCAACAAACCGACTTTATAATATATTAATGGCTTCAAAAACGGCCGATGATCAAATATATAGAAGTGCGATTCATGCGATTACATATGGTGTATATAATGCTGGAATTAGTAAAACTGATTATCTTAATCCTCCTAATAGTTATGTTGTGCCTACAGATTTTGCTACACCGGTCATTTTCAAAGGACTTTATGGTTTGAACGCATTAAACGCCATATTAGAAAATATGATATCTAAAAATATTAGTAATATTAATCTGGGTGATTTTAGAACCATTAATAATAATATATCCAAATATATTCGGGATCAAACAACTAAAACCACGTTGGAAGAAATCGCACGACGAGAGAATGAAATATACCGAGAGAAGTTTCTTCATATTATCTTGGTTATCCTCGGTATCTTTTTAGTAAGCTCTCAATTGGTTAAGAAATATTTTTCATTAGGTAGCAGCGGTGGTAGCAGTGGTGGGTTCGGATTTGGAAGCGGAAATCTATTTACTGGATTTGGATTAGGGACTGGAAGTGGTTTATTTAGTCGTTTTGGCGGTCTTGGGTTGGGTCGCAGCGGACGTTCTCGATTAACCAGTATGTTTTCAAATAATCCTTATTCTTTGTCAAACCGCTAACAAACAAGTGTATGTATGACACGTATGTTATAATATTTATTATATATAACATACTGTAATGGAAATCCAGCAAGAAAGACCGCAAATTTTGTTTCCAAATGCAACACCTTTTTCTCTTGATAATTTCGAAAATAAAGGCAACCGGCAAAATATTCAAGAAGGTGTAACAGTTCAAAATGACGAGGACCTGAATAAATCGATGTCATCGTTGATGACGGAATATGTAAAAGATACAGCGGTAGATAAAGGCGCGAAGAATAAACAAGAAGGGATGCTTACCGGCACATCTTTGAACCTTAATTTACTCCAAGGCGACCTTATGAATTATGGACGATTTGACTTAGATAAGAATCCAATTCAACCTTTTACTACCCGTATTCAAGAAACATTATCATCATCAGGCGTCGTATCCTATAAAGAAGGATTAACCAATGATGACAAAATCACGACGACGACTTCCGGGACAACCAGCGCGGGGAAAAGTCAAAAATTACTTGACCTCGAAAAGAAATTAAGCGAGCTTACGAGTGAATACACAACACAGTATCGATTATATACCGAAGATTTACTTACACGGTCTGGGTTTCTACAGACAAATAGTCAATATCTGAATAAATTGGTTCGCGATATATCATATACGGGGAGTGACGCAAGTGCCGCCTTTTATTATGTAAATCCGTTTGGATACACCCACCGTTATAAGGATTTGTCATCTGTCTTGTTATATGATAACAAAACATGCCCAACAATTACACAGAGTGAAGCACTTCCAAGCGACGACAAGATGAATCCATTTAAGATAACAACTGCTTCATTTGTGGATATTAGCAGTGGAAGTATCGGTGGCGGATTTAGTCGTTTTTCCGATTTAGCAAGTTATGATATGGCGGGATACACTCCGTGTATTACAACTAAAAATGTGAAATTACCGGGTGCTTCATCATCAGAAGATCAGTACGCATGGGTAGATGTTGAAGGTAAGAAACATGTCTATGAAAAAGGTGTGTGGCCAGATAAGCGGCATTCATCATGTCTTACATCGGTAGTAGGTGAGCCAATTACACTCACCGCCAACCAATATAATTCGATATCTACCGCGCAAGATGCCCCAATGAAAGAAAATAGTGAATGTTTTCGCGCGAGTGTTTCACCTACGGTAAATTCCAAATTAGCGGATATTAAGAAGAAAATCGACGATACGGTCGCGGAAATAAAGAAAGAAAATCAAAACATTCTGAATACTGCGGCAAATACCACAATTGTTAGTCGCGACAAGACACTCGCCGAAAAATGGGGGTCGCTTGATGACGATATTTTAGCTTATATTAAAAAACTATTAGGGGACTACTATTACCCAGCAGTCTATGTATTCTGGTGCTTTATTATTCTTGTCGCGGTTCTCATGATATTTAAATTCGCGTTCTTATTTGTTTCTCCGGGTGGAGGGGGCGACTCAGCCAACGTCGGTGATGGAAATGCCAACGGTGGCGGAGTTTCTTTACTTGGTATTGTCATTATGGTGCTCATCGTTATCTTTGCCGTGTATTATTACTTTTCATACACTTATAATTTAAATGTAGGTATTACGCGAAATGACACAGACACAGTTTATACAATTGTATAATATTCTATGTTATATGTATCAGTTATAATCGATACATATATCAATATATCAATATATAGAAAATGAGTGACTATTCACGGTTGCTGACAAAAATGGCCGAATTAGGCGCGATTGAAGGTGAATATAGAAGTTTAACAAATACATACACACCAGCAGTATCTGTCGGGCAGGGAGATACATACACTTTCACAAGGGATATAAACCCAATTTCTGATACAAAGACGCCACTAGTGATTCGCCCAGGTGAAGATTACGGCGAATTTTGGAAATATATTGGAAAGATTGATCCGGTATCTGGTTCTGACATTAACACAAATTCCCAAAAATGTTGGAATATGGCCGCCAACGACCCACGTCTGTTTCAAAAAGTAGCTTATACAGGTATAGGTGGGACAAATACAGGACAACTTGATTGGGATAATCGATGCTATGGGCTCGCACCAGATGCTCCTGCCGACGCATCATATTCCACCACGTCTCCGGGATATTCTAGTATGGTGGGGGGTGGGACGACAAACGGTAATAATATATACACAAAATTAGGAATAACCAATACGGCCGACACAGTAAATATAGCAAAAGCATCAAAAATCTACGACCTTCAATTACGTGTTGATTCTCTCACTCGAGATATTGCGGCTTCGTCGGGCGCAGGTATTAATACCGAATTAAGAACACTTCTCGGCTCGGCTGCTGATTCAAGCCAACTTATAACTAGAATCAACCAGTATATGAATGAAGGTTCATCGGATATTTCAGGAAATTATTACCTAATGGATAAACGTAAAGAAATGAATAATGTTTATGCGGAAATCAACGGACAGACCACATTACGCGCAAGAAAATACAAATTCATCTTTTATATTGTAGCGGCGATAATTATTATTATCGGTTATGCGTCATATACATCAAAATTACCATTATTAGAGCAGGTCAATACAATTAAGAGTTATGTCGGTTGGGGATGGTGGACAAATTGGTGGGTTATTACAATCGTCGCTATTGTATTCATTCTCTCATCATTCGGATGGGATATGAAAGGAACCATATTGATGGTGATACGATATTTGACAGACTCAGAATTCTGGACAGGTCAATTATGGTGGGTTGGCGTGACATTTATGTTATTGATTATGATTTTCTTTTACGCTTCATTCAAATCATTTTTTATGGAATTTGATTCGGGAATAAAGAGTATTCAATCAAACCTAGATGGCGGCGGTGATTCGGAATAACATCCTATAAAAATATTCGCTGGTATATATAGTAGATACACCATTACTATATATATAATGTTTTATCAAAATTCAAATGATTTAGTAAAAATTGCGAGTGCGAAATCAGGACATGTTCAAAATTCAAAAGAGACCCGTGAATTTATAACAGCATCTCAGTCAAATACTATGAAAGATAATAATACAGATATAAATTTCGATGATAAATCTCCAATGAATAGTCAGCATTCGTCATTGAGTATCGGTGCGCAGTTTCAAAATATGATACAAGGGCTATTTTCAGCGCCGATGAAGGAAGGTCTCGCCGGGGGTGGCGGTGGCGGTGGCGGTGGTGGCGCGGCGGCTCCTGCCAATCCTGCGACCGGTATTGGCGGCGACAGCAGGATTAGTCAAGCCAGCTACATAAACAGCCAAGCCGCCGCAGATAAAAAATATACGCAACAAGAATTAGACCATATCAAAAAGGTTCAGGGAATCATGAATCTAATCGATAAAGATGACAAAAATCGACGTAATCAATGGGTTGAAGTAAGTGACTCCGCGGGAGTTACAAAATATGGTTATATCACCAAAGATGGCGTATTTCAGATATGGCATGTCCCGACATCCCCCTCTTCCAATCCTACAAATTGGCTTCAGACTAATACGGTAAAACAAAATGTCGGCGTTATTGGATGTCCAGCTCCATCCGGAACAACGCAAAAAATCAAAATCGCCGGAAAATGGGACAACATCAAACCATATGATTTAATTTACGCCGATATCGATTCTGGTCGAACGAATCCACTTTTTATGGTGATAAATGACTCTGTTCGTGACGCTAGAAATACAGTTGGAGGGAAAGGACTGTTTTCTTGCGGGAATGAACGCGGAAATGTATATGTTGGTGAGCGCCCTTCTGCGGATTTTCAATTTCCAGAAAGCGGTGTCGATACGATTCAGATGGGATGCTATGTTATCGCCGAAAACACAACTGAGAGTGATTTAACTAATCGCGGATTTACATTTCAAGATGATCTTAATGAGGCATCCATTTCGCAATGTAAGCGGCGAGCAGAGGATTTAGGGAGCGCATATTTCCTTATATCTGCACCTGAAAAAGACAAACCAAATAATAAAGGCGGATGTTGGGTTTATACTAGTTCGGGCAAACCAAACATCGACGGCATACTCACAATAGATGAGAAAGGCCAGAAATGCCACACCATGGCGAATACAGAACCAGATGAAGACGGATTTTTAAAATCATATACATCCTCCAATTTGAAAAGGTTATACGGAAAGGATACCAAGATCGAAGTTCCACTTAATCCACCCAACCCAGAATGCGACCATACGACAAGAAGTAGATGTATATTTAACAATTACCATCATGTAGGCGACGGGACATGTTATCCAAATAATTGGAACGGATGGTGGGCGTATGGAAAATTGTATCCATACAGCAAACAAGAATTGAAAGGGTGGTTGAACGAGCTTCATAGACGAAATGCCGATGGTCTTGAACGCAATGCTGTAAATGAATATGTCGAAAAATGTAAAAAAACAGAAGGATACGAATTTTTGGATGATAATCCCCAGAAACGCACGAAAATAGAACGGTCGGTTGCTCTGTATTCTCTTAAAAAAGGTGGTCCTACTGGCGTAGATCAATTGGACCGAAACGGGCGTGGGATGGTGGGGCGTATCTCATATATCGACCATAATGGCGAGAGACATGATTATCCGGCATCCGCCCTCTCGTATATGACGCCAACAAAAAATGATAAAGGTGAGACACTACCAGCTACTTATTTGAACTTGGGCGGTTATGATACACGTTCTGCGGAAAGCTCCTATAGTCTTAAAGAAATCACGCCGGGAAGTTTCAGTGAGGCAAGTAATCTTCTATATAAGGCAAGTCGTGATGGTTGGTCGGCGGCAACATTTCATCAAAAATGTGATAATAAAGGCGCGACTTATACCCGCGCAATAATAAACGATGGCCGCGTTTTAGGCGCTTACACCGCTTTAAGTTGGTCATCGTCCGTTCAAAATTATCAGAACGATACTGCGGCATTTCTGTATGATGGAACAACTAAATATCCTTCTACGAATGGCGTTTGGGGTTCAGGAGTCTATGCGACATATATGAACCAAACGTATTTTCCGACATTTGGCGGAGGACATGATTTCTATATTTGGGGTCAAAATATCTATAATAACGCATATACTTTTATTACCGCCGATGGAAAGGCACCATTTGGACGAAACGCGCGCACATATCAACAATATTCTCTGAGAGATTTAGAAGTCTATGCTGTTGATGCGAATACGTTTCCGAAAACATTAGAATTCGCACGTAAGTTACGAACCATGCCTGTTGGCGAAAGTATTACGGCGTCGTTTGATAAATGTCGTGGAATATGTGACGCTGATGAGAAATGTGGCGGGTTTGTTTATACTAAAGGTAGTGCGGGCGCAGACGGAAAATGCGAAATAAAAGACCGCGCGAAGATGTATCCAGTCGGTTTGCGTATTAGTGACCCGACAAAACAACTTATGCTTAAAGTCCCGACTATCAATGGAAGTATAAGTGATGACGCATGTAAGGTTAATAATGGTGCGTATAAAATCATCGATAGTGCTCAATACCAACATTATCCAGATAAGGGCTCGATGACATCGAGTTCAAAATGCGATATTCAAAATCTCGTTCCAAAGAATGGTTCATTAGAACAAACCGATTTGACGTCTATATTTGGAGCAGTAGAAAAAGCATTTGAAGAAACAGAAAGTAAAACTGCGGAATACCGTGCGCAAACTGCGATTGCTACACCATCAGGTGCGGGTGCGGAAGGTTTCGGGGTTCTGAGAGAAGGCATCGATAATTACGGAAATGCAATGAGTGGTGTCGCGGGCGATTTAACGAAAATCGCCAACGCTGAATATCAGCGAGAGCGTATCAATGCGATAACCGAAGAAACGAACAAACTATTGATGGCCGAATCCTACAAATTTATTCTTTGGAGTGTTTTAGCTATATTGGCGGTGTTGGCGGTTTTAAAACTAAAAGAAATGTTCGGACAGACCGATGCTGATGACAACGACGCCGGTGGCGGGTCTGGTGGGCTTTTAGCAACAATATTAGGATGGTTTGGCATAGGTAGCGTGAAAACGGACGATATTGAGGATAGAACTCAAGACGTAAAATCGGCGTTAAGTTCCGCAGGCGAACAATTGAAAGAAACCGGTTCCAACATCACAACCGGTATTACTGAAGGCGCCAACAATTTGGTGAATTCCGCAAATGAAGCCGCAACTGGTGCGATTGACAGCGCGAATAATTTGGTCGATAAAGCAAAAGAAGCCGCATCGGGCGCAATCGACAAAATCGGAGCCGCTGCGACGACCCCAACGGCTCCGACCCCAACGGCCTCGACCGAACAATCTACCAGAACCCCACCAACTACTGGCGGTAAGCGTTCCATCAAAAAGAACCACTAAACAGAGGACGAAAATAATAATATAATTAGTATTTAAGGATTGTAATTGTATGGTATATCAAATAAGTGAGAAAAACCAAATATTCATCGCATTATTTGCGATTGTTGTATTATGTGCTGGGAAGTTATTCAAGGATTATCTATTTCGTAGAGGATACGTGGAAGGGCTAACAAATGGTAATTTCATTTTATCGATGGTGGCTGATGGTCCGTTGTCCCGGCCGGCGCCGAATACCGCTAATAGAACTGTAAATGTTTATTTTAAAATAAAAATGCCACAAACTGCCACAGTTGTTAAAGTTGAATTACCTAATGATGTAGCTAATGGTGGAGCTAATGATATTACATTATCTACTAACACGAGTCATTATACAATTGTAAGTGTGAACTCGAGTTCTGGCGCGACGACCGCAATTACACAATCACCTGTATATACCGACGCAGCCCCCGGGACTCCTCCGATTGTAAGAAGCATATCTTTCACGGCATCGACCCCAATAACTTCTGACACAATTATCCAAATAGGCGTTCAGATGACCTTGTTCCAAAAAAGCCAACCAACAGAAATCGAAACGTTCGGTCCATTTAAAGTTATAATTGGTAGTGCCCTAAATGATGTTTATGATAGTAGAAGTATTACTATAGCTCCAAATAGTGGTGGTTCAACTACAGTCTCCAGCGGTTCAGTAGTAGAAATACAAAATGCGATTAATACGATTAGAACGCGTCTGAACACTATGGGACCCAGTGACCAAGGAAGAACCGAATTACTACAAGCTCAATCTGCACTCGTCACTGTATTGGCTTATACATATGGAACAGTCAAAGAAGCCGGAAAAGTCTTTGACTCTGAAGCGCTATACCGAGCCCAGCAAACTGCTATGGAATTTATAAATAGAGAAAAAGCGCGCGCGGCAAGTAACGCAACCGCGTTAAAAGAGGATAATGCCAATAAACGACGAATGGCTCAAGTGAATACATATTATACCCGCAATTATGAAGCCAATACCGAAGTCATGAAGAACATCATTTTTGTATCAATCGCGCTCATTATATTGGCAATTCTACGCAACAAAGACCTGATACCCTCATCTATTTCAACTTTAGGCGTTATTTTCGTTCTTACATTAGGAGGTATCGTCATTGGAACCCAGGTATTCGACATTATTCGTCGTAACGACCATGACTTTGACAAATATGACTGGACCTTCAACGAGAAAGAGCATGATGATAAAAAGTTTATCCAACAGAATTCAGATAAAGCTAATCTCTTGGATTCGGGTATGGCGGCGTGCTATGGCCCTGGATGCTGTTCTGTTGGAACAACGTGGAATCCGATCGCTGCGCAGTGTATGCCCGGTGCCGGAGGCAGTGTAAGCGGCACTGCGGGTTGGGACCCCGCCACCAAACAACTCGCCATTATTTTAACTGTTCCAGGAGGATTGTCGATAGCAGCATCGGGAATACCGGCCGACTCAGTTACAATTACATTACCATCTGGATTATTTTCAGGAACGCCTGCGGTGTCAGGCTCTGAATATAGTGGTTCTCCGACTTTATCTGGTCAATTCATCTTAACGAAAACTTCTAGTACTATATCCCCTAATCCCTCAGCCACCACAACAATTACGATTACGGGCATGACCGTTGCGCCCAACGCATATCAGGCAACAAAGAAACTTACTGTTAAAACTTCAAAAGATATCAATCTTGTTGGTATTGCTATAACCGGTATTTCATGAACATCCTAATTTGGTATTTATAATCTAACAAATATAGTAGTTATATTATAAATAATACACCATTATAATAAATGGGGATCGATTTCAGTGACGCGGAGGGTATTGAACCCGAACTTTTAGAACAAGCTCAAAAAGGAGAAGAAATGATGAAAAAAACGGTCGCAACAGACGGAGAATCTTTGAAAATATCCGGTGGAGGCGGCGGGGGAGGAGGAGGAGGAGGTCAGCTTTCATTTGATGAAGTCCTTCAACAATCACAAGATAAAATTACAGAAGTCAAAAAAATTATGTCAATGGGTGGATTTACTGGTCCCGAGAAATGTAAATATGAAACCAGTCTCGCCCACGCGGAATGGTTACATTCACGAAATTCGGAAAAAACATGTAATAATGATGTCAAAGAGATTAGTATGAAATATATAGCTTTAGTGAATGGAAAGGCGCAAACACATGAAATAAATAAAGCCCATAAAGAATGGACCAATATTCGAGAAAAATGTGGAAAAAGTAGTTCGGATTTATTAGAAAGGGCGAATAAATACATCGAAACAGACCGTCGTTGTCGGCTCGATAAAGCAGCTGAAAATGATATTTACCCGTCTCTTTTAACGGAAGCAAATAAGGCGGGGTTTGAGGTTCGACGTGAAGTAAATACTGAGAAAGTTGAAGGATTTGTTGGAACTGGTGGCAGCATAAAGGAAGGATTTGATTTTCATACTGACCCGTCGGTTTTGACTGGTAATGAGATAGTAGTCAGTGCGATTGCTAATTCGCCGGCTATCATGAAATTTAACAAACGCCTACCAAGATACGCCGACGCAACAGGAGATAGGGCTGCCACGGATGCTGATACTAATACGATTCTTCCATGGAGCGAATATTTTACAGATTGTAATACAGTGACGCAATCTGATAAAAACCGATGCGATGCAGCGCAAAAATCTTCAACCAATACTATTTCAATAGACAATTTTAATTCAACCATAAATGCACTTTTTGACAAAGCCGACCGTTTATTGAATTTGTATTATAAGGTTGTCTTGAGAACTTCATATTTGACAACTACGCCATCTTCAAGTTTATTGACTCAGGCTGATATAGATTATATACTTACAAATCAAAAAAAAAATATCGCATTATACAAGCAAAACGCCCTATATGATTATGACGAATACAATAGCCTCGCATTTTACGAGGATTTGGTGATGTTCATTTATTATGCGGTGTTTGTGATTTTTGTATTTATGTCTTTACGTGAGTTCTTTTCATCCGCAGGAGGTTCTTATGATAAACGCAATATTATTATATTGATACTGCTAGGTATTTATCCGAAATACATCTTACCACTTGTATTGTGGATATTGAATGGTCTTACAAAAATAACGGAAATATTGGGCATCAAGAATGTTCGTTTTTGGGGAGCGTGAATCATTTACGCATCATCACACTCGTTCTGAACGTCGTTGTCGCCTCCATCGCACTGGTCATCGTCATCTTCGTAAATAATACGACACTTCCGCCATCCTTTGCTCGTGAGTTTTCCAAATTTCTTCGTCATATAATCGTAGAGTTCATTTCCTTTCGGGATATTCTTACCATGTTGAACGACATACCATTTCTTGAACTCTTCATATACTTCGGTCTTCTTGATATACGTATCCTCATCCGCCACGCGAATCTTGTCGCGAAAGAATTCCGACAGGTAGTCTTGTGTATTACGATACTTATTACTACTCGCTGTAACCGCAGCACACGTCCGCACCTTTCCATCTGTTTCAAATGCCTTCTTGACGAGCATCGCCATAAAGACATTTACCCACGTCTTAATTTTAACATCCAGATTCTTGTCGATAAGGAACTGATATGGTTCTTCGGGGTCATCGGATTTAGGCTCTTCGCAGAATTTCGATTTATACGGGCAAAGTCGGATACGACGCCATGTACCATCATCATTGCTCTTGATATCAAATAGCACGTTCGTGCATACGACCAGCTTGAACTGCGGGACGAATGTAATCGTATTTTTGAACAGTGCTCGACCGCTCATCTCGTCGCCACCCGTTATTTCTTTCAGGATACCCTCGTTAATGCGGTCGCCCTTCGTCGGTTCCTGCATAACTGCGTAACGCACACCTTTCAAGACGGCGAGCTCCGGTGAAGCGCCACCAATCATCGCGCGTTTTTGTGTGACTGCGGTGATGGGGAGGACGGCCTTGTATTCACCCATCACAGCCGACATCAGTTCGATGAGTTTGGACTTGCCGTTGCTTCCACCACCGATATAAATATTGAACGTTTGTTCGCGGTTTGTTCCGATGAGAACGGACGCCAGATGTTCCCACATATACGTCCGGAGTTCTTCTTCAGGGAAAAGTTGTGCCATGAACTCATTGATTTCGTTGATGTGAGTTCGATGCTTATCGTTATCTAGAGGGATATAGTCTATTTTCGTGGTCTTCGAGAGATTATCGTCTGGTTGTCCGCGGCGAAATGTCCGTGTCTTGAAATCAATTACACCATTCTTGAAACACAGGAGTTCGGGTCGTGTATCTATTTTTTCCTCGAAATCCTTGTCATAGAATTGCTCACGCACCTCACGCATAATGTTGTTCTTAAAACTGGTTGTCTTCAGCTTGGTGCAAATATCTACGATACGACGTGACCGTTTTCGCGCGGATGTATATTGGTCAGATGTAGGGTCAAGTCCTGATGTGAGGTCCATTATCTCACGGTGTTTTTTTGTATAAATATCATGCATATCCTTCGATATGAGCGCGCGGAGAGAATTACCTTGGTCGCATTCTACCCAACGATTCTTATCGAATTCATACCATATATTATCCTTCACACTGATACATACAAAACGGTCCTTGAAAATCGTGTATAGAACCGTCGCCAAATCTACATCTGTGGATGCGTCATTGGTTGTCTCATTACAAATCGTTTGATGAATGAAGTTATCGATGGTTTCGGTTCGAATACGGGCATAATCTTCTGGGCAATCGTTCTTCGCCCAATACATAATCGAGCGCCGTGTGAGACCATCCGGGCTATAAGGAAACCCGCACCAAGTATCATAACTCTTCATAATATCCGCATACGAAAACTTGCTGGATTTCGCGCTGAATAGCATCCAGGTAAGGAATAGTTTATCGCTTGTATTATGAAGTGCCAAGCCGACCCGAAGCCATTTATCGTATGGGTCGTAGTATTGTGATGGAAGCGCCATCGTATAATAGTGGGTTTCGCGGATTTCATACTCTTTCGGCTCAAGCATATTCAACATGATTTCAACCGCCATCGTGAGTTCGGAATGATTCGTGATTTTGTCCATCATAATTACACCATTATGTGAAATACTCGCAGCACTAGTATTCATTCCACCACTTCCACCGCCGGTAACAACGAGTCGCAACCGCTTTCCACCATCACCATTTGCCCCATTTCTCCCAGCAGCAGTCCCGCGTTGCTGATTGATAAGTGCGTCATATTCGGCTTTTAATGCTGGATTGTTCGGTAGAATCGAAAACGACGGATAACCGGTATCCGTTGCTCCAGGCGCACCATTTGCCGCGGTTTGAACCGATAATTTCGCGAATTGCTCTTTTACGTTAAATTTGCTCGTTTTCTCCTCTTGACACATCCATGCTCCGTCGGTGTCATCCGGGTCATGCATCATTATGAAATGATACTTCAACATATATGCCTTATGTCCAGGTTTTCGTGAGCCGTATAATTGCCAGTTAGTGTGACCGCGAGATATTCCTTCATCCAGAACATCATTCCATGAATTCGTTATTGGAATATCTGTCCATATTTCAGGGAGTTCTTTCAGCATTCGTGCGCGCAACATTCGCTGTATCGGGCGTTCTACGTTGGCGCCAATTATCATATGAATGCCGTCCTTGGTGACATCATCCAGTTGATTGACGTCGGCCTTTTCAAAGATATAAATCGGGATTTGGGCGTCGCCGGGAATTTCAACGAGTGCCTCCAATGTCTGAATATAGGTTTGTATCATATCCAATACATGTTCCTTGGAATGTTGGCGTTTCGTGATACTCGTTTCATATCTGAAATCGAAATCTACCGTGATAATACCTCGTTCCGGATTCTGTTTTTCAGTAAGGAACTCCTGTTTTCCGGTTTCAAACACATGAGTATAATATTTCTTCCAGAATACCGGCAATATTGCCGGAGGTATCGTATAAACACCACCATGGACATTCAATGCCTTATCTCCAATCCGCGTATGCGTATAAGCTTCACCCGGTTTGGATGTATGATGTTTCATAAATTGTTCGTATGTCATCCCCGCGCAAAGAGACTGGTATGATGCGGTTGTAGTGTCAACAGACCCGGACACAGACGCCGCAGGCGCAATAATCGGCACGTTGGTGCCCCCTCCATTCACTATTGTCGTCATTCGTCGGGTCGTCTTTCTTGTAAAAACTAAATTGGTAGGTTCAAGTTTCAATTTTGTTAGGTTTATGAATTGAAAATTGTAAAACCTCCGGTTTATATATTCCAAAGGTTTTTTCTCTAAATCTGATCCCCCAAAAATGGCACTTTGACTTTTTCATTGCAAAAAACTCCCAAAAAAGGGGGATACTTTATTTTTCGTTTTTCTGGGCGCAGGACTTTTGTAAAAAAGTGGTTTTGCCCGTAGATTTTTTTTTAGGGTTTGGGTTTTTCGTTTTGTGACCATATATCGTCAGGGGTAAAATAATGTGAGCATAATGCTCACGCATAAATGTTACATCTAGCAACATTCTGCTAGGGTTATCGTCACAAAAAGCCCCGGTTCGCTCTGTGAAAAATGGTGTTAGAGTTATGAGTATCCTTTGGGAAACTTCTTGTTCAACTGAACCACCATACTTTGGAATTCTCTTTTTTCAGCCAAAAATATTTGGTTTGGTTCAAAATTCTTTATTTCAAAACTGAATATTGAATCATTTCATAAAGTATAATATCCGAAGGCATGGATGTTATATTTTACAAATAAAACCGGCGAAAATATTTCGTTTAAAACTGCCGAAGGCTAGAATAAACGAAGGAATTAGACCCCCTATTTTTGGACATTTTTTGGACATCCAAAAATGTCCATTTTGGCCTTTGTGCGTGGGAGTTTTAAAATATGAAATGCAAACCACCAAAAAATGGAGTTGTGACCATAATGCTCACAAAACGCGTTTTCGTAGTGAAAAACATGTGACTGACTTTTTTAGGGGAGTTGATGGCGGCGTCCGAATTGGTGGGTTAAAATCGGACATTTATGTATAAGGATATTTAAGATACATAAAAATATCCGAAGATACATCGCATAAAAATGCCACATACATTCTATTGTGAAAAATGTGACTTCAAATGCTCTAAACAAAGCATTTATAATAAACATTTAGAGACACTTAAGCACGCACGTATCGGAAATATCCAGATACATTCCGGATACATTGATGATACAAAAAATATCCTGTCTGAAAAATGTCCTAAAACAGGATATTCATTTATATGCCAATATTGCTTGAAATCATATAAGTATCATTCCGGATTATGGCGACACAAACAAGAATGTGGTGAAATCGTAACAACAACAACAACAACAGACAATATTGAAGACTACGTCCCTACGTTGGACGAGACAATGCCTATAAATGAGATTATACGTAAAAACGTAAATAATAACCTTGAAAAAAACAACGATAAGAAAATCAAAAACCTTGCCGATGAAAATCGAGAAATGAGGGTAATAATGATGACGATGATAAGAAGTAATTCCCAATTACAGTTACAGATGTTGGAAATGATGAAGGCAACGCACATGACAACCATAAACGCTTCTACGAGAGGAGTTATGCCGAATATAAATGGTGACAGTAATGCCACAACCGTAAACAGCCACAATAACAATAATACATTTAACATGAACCTATTCCTCAATGAGAAATGTAAGGATGCGATGAACATGAAGGATTTCGTGAATTCTATCCAGTTGAATATGACCGATATGGAAAATGTTGGCAGACTTGGCTATGTTGAGGGAATGTCGAATATCTTCATTGATAACCTCCAAAAAACAGATATATACAAACGTCCCGTCCATTGTAGCGACGTGAAACGCGAAACGTTGTATGTGAAGGACAACAACGAGTGGCAACGCGACGGTCCAGAACATGAAAAAATGACAGGCGCGATTCTTGCCATGGAACAGAAGAATGTGGTCCTAGTGAATGAATGGGCGAAGGCCAATCCGCGATGTATGAATAGTAATACTCGAGAGAATGAAAAATACTTCAAGCTCGCAAAGGTTGTCACTGATGGAGAAAAGGATGGAAATATAGATAAAGTTATACGTAAAGTAGCAAAGCGAGTCGCGATTGAAAAAGACACGCCTCAAATCGAATAACTAAAATTGAAATGAAATATATATTCGCTTATGATATACAAACAATACTGTAATTACATCATCAATCGATGGTTATTGAAAATGTATGCGATATAATTGCGACCAACTCGGACAGTAGTATTATCCTTCTTCGTGAGAAAGAGGTCATTCAATGGCTGTTTGGCGACTTGTCGTTCCTTCCAGATATTTCAAAAAAGAATAAGACCGCGGATGAAAAACAATACAAGGTTCTTGAAGACAAGTGGGGGCAAGAAATGCTCAGGATTCGTCGCCCAGATTTGAAGCTTGACAAACAATGGACGAATAAGTTTGGAGAGCATATTTGTGAAGAAATATTCACTTTGATGGGCAAACATGTTACAAAACCAATTAACAAACGGCATTATCAACCGGATTCAGAGGTGGATGACGCTATTTTGGAAGCCAAAGCGCAAACATTTTACACGTCCGGAACTGCCGGAGAAAAGATTTTGGGCGCGCCTTTCAAATATGCGGAAGTGCCTGAACTATACGGCAAGCCGCTTAAGATTATTTGTATGGGTGGAGCAGAAAAGGTGTGTCGGGAAAGTTACGGGAATTTGCCGGGGGAAAAGTGTAGTGCGCAAAAAAATAAAATATTGGAGTGTTTTCGTGAAATCGGTATTGAATACATCGGCGCAACAGATATTCTTAGGTCGTTATTGCCGGCACCAACTATTTGTTCATAATCAACACCTCATTCGCGCGTGAATCTGGGTCTTTGGAATGAATCGCCCTCCGACAACTTATCGATTGGATAGTATAGAGTGTCTGTGGAAATGCGTCTCTTACTAACGTGACATCGGCATTACTCATGAGCATATTGACATTTTTTTCCTTTAAATCCGCACAAACCCCGAATAATATATTATGTTTATCGATGCCGAATCCATCGGATGTGTAAGATACGAATGATTTATCTGTCTCAGGTGCGTATGGTGGGTCAAGATACACAAAATCGCCGTCGGCAACACGGCTCAAAGAATCTTCAAATGACGCACATGTGAAGATTACATCCTTGATTAGGTGTGAAATGTGACGAATATGGAGCTCATCAATAATAGACGGATTCTTGTAATTTCCGTATGGAACATTAAACCCATTAGGCCCTTCTCGATATACGCCTCGAAAACACGTCTTGTTCATGAAAAGTAGCATCGCAGATGCGCGTATAGTTGTGCGTTCTTCTTTTGATAACGCATTGAATCTTGACCGAATCCAGAAATAGTATGATTCAGTCGAAGTCCGTCCTTCTTCCAGTGTTGAAGCCTTGCGGTTGATTTGTGGGTTTTCCTTTTCGCACGTCGCGAATTCTTCGATTAGTTTTCCTACTTCTATAATCAATACATCCGGATTTGATTGAATATTACGGTAGAGACCAATGAGATTTGAGTTCAGGTCGCTTGCGTATATTTTTCCGGTGATTGTAATGGTTCCGATGGCCGTGTGCGAGAGAAGAGCCAAAAGAACACTACCACCGCCTAAGAATGGCTCGTGGTAATTATTCATCGATGATGGGAATTTGTTCATAACTTCGGTTATGATTTGCGTTTTTCCACCGACCCATTTCAAAAACGGCTTTGTTAATTCGCACGACGGAACCGACATTGTATAATATAACCTATAAATCAAACTGGGCGAATCAATTTTATTTATTTGCTCGCATAAAATACATAAACACAAACCCTGGATTTACTCTAGAAACACAATAATGACTGATGAAACTACTAAAGTCGTAATTCCCAAAGAAACAGTCACGCGTCTCCTCCGGGATATTCGCGATGTAATGACCGACCCGACATTAAATGAATGTGGCATCATATATCGTCATAGCGAAACAGACATACTTACTGGCTATGCGTGTATTGTCGGTCCGTCCGATACACTCTATTTTGGCGGTTATTACTTCTTCGTCTTTAAGTTCCCAACTAACTATCCACATTCTCCGCCAGTGGTTTCTTATCTAACAAATACGAATAATATTAGGTTTCATCCCAATTTTTATGCGAATAAGAAAGTATGTGCTTCGATTGTAAATACATGGCGTGGAGAGCAGTGGTCTGGGTGTCAGAATATTCGGTCTGTTTTGATGACATTCCAATCATTATTGGATAAGGAGCCATTACTTCATGAGCCAGGTATTCGTCGAGGTCACAGCGACTTTCATTCGTATCACATCATGGTAGAATATTATAACTATAAATTCGCATGTTTGACACTAATGAATGACCTTACAACGTATATCACGATTGAGCCGTCGCTTGTCGGTGAATTTAAAGAGTTCATGAATCGGAAATTTATAGAAAATAAAACGCGTGTTCGAGAGATTTTGATAGAGCGAGCTCGAATATACCCAGAAAAGAAACCTATCAGTATTGCTTTATATGGGTGTATTAGTACGTATGTATCATACGATACCATTATGAAGGATTATGACGCGGTGAATGCGAGGTTTGAGTGAGGGGGAGCTAAGAGGGGTGGTGGGTGAGGTGGGCGGTACATTATTATGCCATGAATAAAGTATTATAACGATAGTATTAGACTTAAATTGAAATTAAATGTATCTATATACATTATACTATCATTCATTCTCTCGTTGGCGTAAATTTAAGAGTTCAACGATGCATTTCTGCTCTGTATGTAACAATATGTATTATATCAGTATAACACCTGAAAATGAACTACAATATTACTGTAGAAATTGCGGGAATATAGACAATACGATTTCGGCGGATAATATATGTGTCAGCAAGGTGAATGTTAAACACGCAACCACACCGCAATCCTTTTCGCAGGTGGTGAATAAATACACGAAGTATGACCCGACATTACCACGTATTCATACGATTCGATGCCCGAATGATGAATGTCCAAGCAATCAAGACATGGCAGCGGGTGGTGGTGGTGGTGCGGGAGAGGCGAAGAAGAAACCACACAACGAGATTATTTATGTGAGATATGATGATACCAATCTCAAATATGTATATTTATGCGCAAGGTGCGACAAAGTATGGAATACAGAGCAACAGTAGCGCTGCCCCGCCCCGCCAGGTCCCATCTTGTGCGCCGCCAGGTCCCATCTTGTGCCCCGTAGGTCGTCGTATTTTTTATTGTGTTATATTCGTCGATATAAAACAATAAATTGAAACATAATAAAGTGTAATACATATATATATATACGTTTCATGATGTCAAGTGGTATTCCTTCTCTGCCAAAAAAACCGCAAATACGTGCGCCTGATGCTGCTGATTCAGAGAATGAAGAAGAAATCTTATCGGAAGGTGATGACGACAGTTCTGCCGCGAGCGGTGATGATGCCTCAACAGTCGTAAGCACAACTGAAGGTAGTGATGATGATGTAGAGGCCGATGAAGCAGTGGATAGTAGTGGTGATGATGAAGAGGCCGACGCCGCAGGAGGAGGAGGAGCAGCAGGAGGTGGAGGGGAAGGAAATAGCGATGATGAAGCATCACGAGAACTGGCAAAGAAAAATAAAAAGAAACGCGCAGCTTCGAGCAGTAAGAAAAATACAGAGGACGACATGACATTACTTGGTGTTCCTCATGGCATACATTTTGAGGATGACGAAGACGAAGATGAAAATGACGATGAAGACGAAGAACAAGATAAAGATAGCAGCGAGTACTTCCAGAAACTAAAATCAAGTGTTCGCGAAAGCTATGTTGATACATATCATCCGGAATCTTTGTCACACAACTATGACGAAATACAAACACTTGCGCGAGTTGTCCGAAATAGCTCCGGCGTTATAGTTGATGATTTACACCGAACAATCCCAATCATGACGAAATATGAAAAAACTCGGATATTGGGTCAGCGTGCGAAGCAAATCAACGAAGGCGCGCCTACATTTATCAAGATTGACTCTACTGTAATTGATGGATACTTAATCGCTGTTAAGGAATTAGAGCAAAAGAAGACACCATTTATCATCCGCAGACCTTTACCTAACGGAGGTTCTGAATATTGGCGAATTCAAGATTTAGAGATACTTTAAGGAATGGTCACAGTTCCGCCCGTATGATATAAAAAAGGATGAAACAGTTTATTGTTATGTGTTTGAATACGTTTTGATAAATATTGGTGATTATGGTCATATTCATCCGAAGACAAAGAAGAAGATGACCATATAGCGGAAGAATTAGAATTTGAACTTGATGTAGATGCGGTGAGGTCGTCAAAAGAACCGGAAGAACCGGAAGAACCTAGAGTGACCGGAGTGACGGGACTTTGTTCTCCATCTGCTTTCGTATAACTATCGGTTTTTTTTACAGTGAAACAATTATTTTCTCGTTCGACACAACAACGAAAATATGTTTTTATTGACGCAATAATGTCGCAATACTTGAGTTGTTGGTATTATTACTGTATTTGTTATTGAGTTATATTTTATTTTTAGCATTTCCAACGTTTTCCACATTCCAAACATGTGACAAAAGTCGTCATCGGTTCATCGGCCGAACGTGTTTGAAGCTGGTAATACGTGCATTTCTTCGATTTACACTTATTACACGTAAAGTTGTCAGTCGATGCTTCAATATTAGGTTCATATTTTTGCTTGTCACGAACCTTTTTATCTTCAATCAACTGTTTCCATTTATCCGGGCAAATTTCTTGATGTGTCATGAATGCGATTTCTTGTGATTTGATATTGCCGGAAATCACCGCACTTGAAACGTCGGGTTTTTTTAAGTTGATATATACCGAGCGGAGATGGTCAATATATAATGTGACAAAGAAAGGATTGGACCATTTCTTCACGATGTTATTCTTGGAAGCATGTTGAATCACCCAGTTGAATATTCCTTTTTCGATATTCGTAGATATTGTATCGATGGTCTCGGTGGCGAGTTCGTCCGCTCCCGCTGCGGGTCCTCCATGAGAGGCGTGTAATAACGCAAAGAGTCGCTTTTTCACCTCGATGCGAAATTGTTCAGGATATGCGATGGAATCAATGGCCGACATAGAAATCTATTGTATTGTATAGACTATAATAGATTTCTTTAATCAATTTTTACGATGTAGTATAACATAAATGATAATTTTATACATACTCTTCTTCACTCAATTCTGATTCATTTTCTGCGGAGATGACCGGTTCTTCAACCGACTTTTTAGACTTTATGTTCTTCGCATTTGTCGCTCGTTTTTGTTTTGTGGTTGTTACAATCACGTGAGGCTTCACCTTTTTGTGATTACATTCTAGTACAGGAGGGTCTATGTCCGCATCCGCATCCGCATCCGAACTAGACAAAGTCACAGATTCTGTTTCTGTTTCTGTAATAAATTCACTTTCGGTTGATTCAGACTTATTTTTCCTACTTCCACGACCTTTCACTTTACCTCGCGGTGTGGCGTCTTCATCATCAACGATGAACCCGTCCTTTAAATAACCATTAATGGTTTTTTTATGCGAAGGAATCGAATCCAACTCGTCGATTTCATTTTCATCCTCGAGAGCAGTTGTCGCAAGGTCTTCGAATCCCCCGAATAAGTGTTCGTATATCTTATTCCATATTTCGATTGTCAAATGAATTGCGGATTCACCGTTTATTCTCGCAACAAGGGCGATATTCCCGTAAAAAATGAGTTCATCGATTGGTGGAGGCATCTCATATTTATTTTCATATCCCGCACGTCCTTCAGTTTTCGCCCATACATCGACATAAATGTATTTTGGAATGACCTCCTCATTTTCAATCGGAAATGCCATTTTCTTTTTATTCTTGTATCTCCATGTATGATAACAACTGAAACCGTCGTGATTACGATATCCACATTTTTTGGACAGTAGAATAGTAAGTTCATCTAATGTTGTTTCACTAGCAGGTTCAACTACGCACTCGGACAACGAGCCCGTCTTTGAAACAATTACAATCGTTGTTTTTGTATTTTGGATTGGTTGATTTTCGTATTTATTTTTCAGTTTATTACCGTTATTTTTTGGAAGGTCGAACATCGTAAAATACGGTGCTTATGTACATATGCTATCGTTATGTTTCTATATTATTTATGCGTCGCATACGCCCTCGCATACCCCCGTCGTAGTTGTATGCGATATAAACGTAATTCATGTAGTATTATAATCATAGTGTTTGTTCGATGGCCACAAATCACGTTCGAAATCAACGAAAAAAACAGAGTGCGCGACAAGCAACCGTTATATCTGGATTAAGCACAATTTATCGTAATCAATCTGTTACACATTCGATACAGACGCATCAGCAAACTGCGCCGCGAATATTTTTGCTTGACATAACATTAGATGAAATGAATACACTGTATCCAAGGATACATGGAATTATTGAGAAGGGGCGCATACGACCCAAAGGAACCGAGATATTTTTCGTATATAAGAAAATGGAATATTACGTAATCACTGAAGACACTATATATGAAATTCAAAGTCATCAAAACGGAGAGACAGTATCGCTAAAAGAGAGAATTCCAGTTGATGGACCTGTTACAACCGTTGAAATGATGATTACGCAAGAAGAAAATGCTACGACAATGATGGTCCCATTACTCGTAGATGAAAGTTATTACAAGTTATGTGACGCTAGCGGTAGCGGTAGCGGAGATAATACACACAACACCTTCACTGGTTCATATCTTTCACCAAACCACATTATAGAACATCATATGAAAATAGTTGTGAAAACACATCCAAAATCGATGAACGCATTCGTATTCATCATGAATGATACAGAGACGGAAGTTATTGATTTTTATATCACTACTGAAAATGGTATTATAACGACTACTCCTACAACACCGGCAACGAAAATAACAGGAATGAGAGATATAATCACAAAAACATGCAAGGATGATATTAATTCGTTTTTAGAACACTTCAAATTATGTTCGTAATATACACATGAATACAATATATACTATTCGTAATGTTGTGGTTAATACAAAATATTCTTTTTTCTATTAGTTTAATTGTAGTTATACATTATTTGTACATCTATTTTGAAACGACACTTACCGCTCCAAAAGTAAAAGATTTAATTCATTGTCCGAAGCAGAAATATAAGTCACTGTTTGATACCATAAACAAGAATTTAGACAATAATAAACCGCAGTCGGCTGATGGCATAAGAGGAGATGCTCGAATACACGATTTGTCATTGTCGTCGAATTTAGGAATAGATGAACATGACAGACGAGAGCCTCCTCAAAACAATAACATAATTACGAATAGCAATGACATGAAAACCGACCTAAAAGCCTTTTTACGTGGTATTGGATTGAAGGCGAAGTCATCTACTGAAATGTCATTTCTACCGAGCTATGAAACGAGTTAAAGATATAACGCGTATTTTATTATATAATGTATCAACAACGTAGGTTACATCAGCAGCCGCAGCCGCAGCCGCAGCATTCTTCGGCGAATATGCGTGTTTTAAATTCACAAGATGTTGATAGTTTATTATCGAATTTTCCATCTACAAGACTTTCTTATGAAGTGTCTATTCATAAGAACGACAAGCACCAAATTTCGGATGTGGGTTATAAGTGTTTTCTACTTCCAAAAGGCCGACGTTGCATCGCATGGGCGACTGAATGGAGACGCAATAAAATATTCGCGGTGATTGAAATTGATAGTTCGCGTGAGCGCGAACGCACTGTTTCGCCTATTATTCGTAAATTTCATCAAGATAATGGCTGGTTTCCTGGAAGGGTTCGTATATTTGATGCGTGCTTTGACCGGTCAATTGTTTATGGAACTGTATTTGGTGGTGTATTGTTTCGCATAAATGGACATTCATCGGATACTCATGCGCAATTTTTCTCTATTCATACGATTTATTGGTATAAAGGTAATCCAGTTCCACCCCTTACGGTATCTGGTCATATTCGTTTATGTGAAGATATTTTTGCCAACAATGATATTCGACAAGTTGCTTATACGAAACAAAGTAGCGTTGTTTTTGGATTACCCGTATTATGTAATACTGAACGAGATGCCGAAAATATTGCGCGGGATTTGCCGTATGAAATATTTGCCATACAGTATCGTTATTTTACACATACCCGTATATTTCAACAAATACTTCAAGACAGGTCGTTCGTATCGTCGTCATCGCCGATGGTTCCGGT
>Ga0214921_10002664_pt1 | contig 28608 bp, 34 predicted proteins | sample LL1505_MetaG_FD_177992 | JGI IMG/M metagenome (GOLD analysis project Ga0214921, IMG submission 177992) | Freshwater microbial communities from Lake Lanier, Atlanta, Georgia, United States - LL-1505 | ecosystem: Environmental > Aquatic > Freshwater > Lake | place: USA: Georgia | collected...
TGTTTCCACTCTCCACCGGTATAAGTCCAAGTATCTCATTTTGAGTTCAACTACTGATATATTTCAATATCCCCTCCGGTTGGGTTTCTATGGGTTAGTTGGTAACCATATACTACTGTTGTAGATATAAGTATTATCGAGAAATCCCAAACACTTCATTTCTTCCAACTTTTTTCAAAAAATCTTCACTTTTAAGTAAAAATGAACATTTTTCGGGACTGATTGAGAATCAACCACTTGTAAATCAGGTAGTTAGGTGGGGTAAAAATAATCTACATTATTATTCAGGAAATCAAGTAAATGTATATTTTAGACACTGTAAATCAATGTTATGAAATCAGAATACACAAAGGTTGAAAGGAGTGAAAAACGAACTACCTACTCGTTGGATTGGGATACGATTGTAGGGTTAGAAAGTAGATTATTAAGGGATTTTATCAAAGAGAGGAGTATAACCAAAGGAAGGGACCTTGTCTTAGCCCCCTAAATGACTGGACTGATTTTTTAATTCAGTTTAGAACATTAAATTTAGGGAACCATGAGTACAAAACGTCGAAGTTGGAGTGTTGAACAGAAGCTTCAGCTCATCCAGGAAGCGGATCAGTATGGGATTACTGAGACCCTTCGCAAGCACAACGTTGCACAATCGTTATTCCATCGTTGGAAAAGAGAGTTTAACCATGATGGAATATCAGGTTTGCAGCCCAAGTATCACAGCATTGATCCTGAAGTTAAACAGCTCCAGTCGGAGAATGAACGCTTGAAACGGATCATAGCGAACCAGGCTTTGGAGCTTGAGTTCAAAACCGAGCTTTTAAAAAAAAGCCGTTAAAGGTACAGGATGTAAAATCCTGTATACAGCTCTTTGAAAGTAAGATAAAGGTTAGTCGGATGCTTCATTGGTGTGGCATCAATCGCAGTAGCTTCTATTACCGATGTAAATCGGGAAAACAGGGCCGTAGACCTTCAACACATACACAACTGGATGATGGTACAGAGGTAAGTAATATCAGCGTTATTCTTGCTGTAAAGTTTATCCTGGGCATTGAGTTTGTTGACTACGGATACCGGGTGATGAGTTCTTGTCTTCGTCAGGAAGGTTTTCTGATCAACAGGAAAAAGGTCTACAGGATGATGGCCGAGCAAGGTCTGCTCTATTGCAGTAAGATCCAGTCTAAAGCTGACAAGCGGAAGTTCGTTCAATATTACACACAACAAGCGGAAGCCCCGATGCAGCAGTTGTGTATGGACATCAAGTACCTCTATATCCATGGCGCTGGTCGAAACGCATTGGTGTTGACGGTATTGGATGTTTACAGTCGCAAAATCTTGGGACAGTTGCTTTGGTGGCGTATCCGTAAGGAGCAGGTAAAATGGTTGCTCAGCCGAATCATTGAAAAACATCCTATAAAAGGGATCACCCTTCGAAATGACAATGGCAGCCAGTTTATCGCGCAGCTTGTGCGGGATTACCTCAAAGAGATGCAGGTAGACCAAGAGTTTACACATGTAGCTACACCAGAAGAAAATGCCTTCATTGAATCATATCATAGCATAGTGGAAAGATCCATAGAGCGACGGTATGAGTTTGAATCAATCTATGATGCCGGCCTGGTCATGAACAGGTGGAAAAAGCATTACAATGAAAGAAGGCTTCATGGCAGCTTGGGTGATAAATCACCACAGCAGGCCTGGGATGACTACTATGCTGGTGTTAATCTGCTTAGGCAACCAGAAGCCGCAAAGCCGGAGGAAAAGTCAAGGCCGGTGGTAGAAGGCCCTTGTGAAATCGCTACCACCGCTTCGTATAGCCTTGAGTTTTCTGGAGGCGAGGCTATCTTTGCCAAAAGCAGAGAAATAACAGTCCCAAACAGACTAACCAATATCGAACTTTTGTCTAGTTTTTAGGGGTTCGAGACAGTGGTTTACTCTACCATTACTATGTCTGTACCAAAAATAGATGTCCAAGATACCCCATTGATTATGCACATAGTGAGATAGAAGGATTACTTGGAGAGGTTCAATTCTCCGCCAGAGTAATGAAGTCATATAACTCAATTTTAGAACGAATTTTCGAAGCAGAGGACTCAAATAGAGTTAAGCTAATACAGAACACCAAAGATGAAATTCAACGTCTTAAACAAAGAAGAATCCATATTCAGGACGAGTATATGGATGGAAAGATTTCATCCCTTGATTACCAAGAATTGAAGATGAGTCTTGACACAAAGGTGTTTGAAAAAGAACGTACCCTGAAGGATATGAATGAAGAACACTCTCCTTACAAAGAGTACTTGAATAAACACGTACCTGCGTTGGAAGATTTGACCTCGTTATATCAGAAAGTAGATGGAAAAACCAAGAAACAGATATTAAGTTGCATCTTTTCAGAAAAAGTCCATTTTGAAAATGGAAAAGCTGCAACTCCAAAGTACACACCCCCAATAGAGGTTTTAATCAATGCCAGAGGGGTTTTGGAGGGTTCTAAAAACAAAAAAGAGGTCTATAAAGACCTCTTGTGCACTCTGGCTCCCCTTTCTGTGCTTGAACCAATCATCTCATAATTAAATCAGATAAATATAATTTATCAGTCTATTCACCTATTGAAAGAAGAACCTCTTTTATCTTTATTTTTAACTCGGGAATGTCATCAGCAATTATCTGCCAAATTAGGTTACTATCTATCCCAAAATATTCATGCACAAGCACATGCCTAAGGCCTGTAATTTGTCGCCACTGAATTTCACTAAACTTATTTTTTGTCTCTTCAGTTATATGGTTTGCGGCCTCTCCAATAATTTCTATTTGCTTTACGGAAGCAAATTTCATCATTGAATTTTGCATGAAATTTTCAAGATTTTCTCCCGTAGTATATTTTTCAATTTCTTCAATTGATTCCAAAATATGTATAAGACGTTGTTTGTCTCCAATTTTACCTTTCATAAATAAGTTTTTTATCATTGTTAATGAAAGGAAGAATATGCTTGGAGATGGCATTACTTGAAACCAAATCAATTTTTTTATGAAGTTTTTCTTCGAGATCCAATTTCATTTTGATAAATCCAAGTCCAATATGTTTTGAATAATCAAGTTCAACCAATATATCAACATCACTGTCTGCAAGCGCATCTTCTCGAGAGAATGACCCAAATAAAAAAGCCTTCAAAACTGGTGTGTTCTGAAAATAGTCTGCAATGGTTTTTATTTCTTCAGTTGAAAGTTTCACTGTCTAAAATTAACCATTTTTATAACTAAGAGAACTTACATCATTTTGTAAATCCTTGACCAATTTCTTGACATCATTTATGATTATCCTGACTTGATATGTTGAAAACAGAGAAATGGGTAATATTCAAGCGCTTTGTAAGTTCTGCTTTTTGCGCTATTATTTGTGCCTAAAATAAAAAAACAGCTATGAAGTATTAATTCATAACTGCTTGATTTTGTGGCTCCTCAGACTGGACTCGAACCAGTGACCCTCTGATTAACAGTCAGATGCTCTAACCAACTGAGCTACTGAGGAGTTTCCCTAATGGGGTTGCAAAAATAGGGATTTTCCTGTTTTTCAAAAACAAAAAATAGTGTAGTCGGGTAAAAAAATCAGAAAGTCCTAAGCAGCCCTATATAAATGCGCGTTTATAACCAAGTTATAGCGTTATTTTAGACCTATCATGTCACTTGTGCCCATAGACATCCAGCCAATCCATCTCCAGAATGACCTGGTTCAGCTGATTCCACTTGCTGAACCTCATTTTGAGGAATTGTATGCAGTGGCATCAGACCCATTGATCTGGGAGCAGCATCCCAATCCGGACCGATACCAACGTCCTGTTTTCTCGAATTATTTTACCGGTGCCATTGAATCCAAGGGGGCTTTCCTGATCCGCGACCTCACATCGGGTGCGGCCATTGGATCCTCGAGGTTTTATGACCATGAACCGAACCATCGCCGGATCAAAATTGGCTATACTTTTTTTGCCCGTTCATGCTGGGGAAAGCCTTTCAATCAACAGGTAAAGCGTTTGATGCTGGGGCATGCCTTTACCTTTGTTGATGCCGTAATCTTCCATGTAGGGGCTTCCAACATCCGTTCTCAAATGGCCATGGAGAAACTGGGCGCCGTCAAAACAGGAGAGGAGGAGGTGGCGTATTTTGGGGAAGCCTCCCGGTGGAATTTTGTTTATGAAATCAGAAAAGCACAGTGATTATTTAGTCTTGGCTGCTTTTTTTGACACAGCCTTTCTCACATTCTCTTCCACCCTGAACTTCACTATCGAAGCAATCAATTGTTTTGGAATCTTTTTGCCATGAGGAATTTGAATCGTCCCTTTTGAGGTGGCATATCCTTTTAATTCATCCGCAAATTTTACAATGGTAGCGGCCATAGGATAGATGCCATAATGCTTTTCATGGCAGGCAATATAAATCAGCATCCCATTTAGTTTGTATGCCGGCATGCCATAGCTGATGCATTCGGTTGCCGCTGCGGCATTTTTAAGGATGATTTCCCTTAAGGCTAAAAATCCCTCCCTTTTTTCCTCAGGAATATTGCTGATGTATTCTTCAACAGTACTGGCTTTGTTCATCCATGAATCATTTATTCAAGTTCAACCAACATCCGAATTGCATCCATCTCCTAGGCATGATTGAACCTAGCAGGTCTGAATAGGCAACATCAGTTAGGTTGTCAATTTGCAACATCAATCCTGCTTTTTTCTTGAACAGGTTTTTTTCGATGCGGAGGTTGACCGTGAAATACTCCGGACTGATCCTGGCATTGATGGTATTGGCGGTTTGTTTGTTCCGCTTTTTATACACCGTTCCTATTGAAACAGCACCAAATTTGTTGGATATTCTCATGTTGGAATTCCAGAGCAGCTTGGCATGCGAAGAAAGGTAAAATGATGGCAGGGAATTGCCCTTACCGGTAGATTTGAGTACAGTGATTCCGCTGTTCCATCTCAGCTTTGTTTCCTGCCCCCAATGGTGATCGCCACTCAGATCGAGTTCAGCACCCCTGGTATCAACATTGGCAATATTGCTGGCCAATGCATAAATGCCTGTGGGAATCAGGTTGATCCTGAGGGGAATGTCAGCATATAATGCGGGAGCCCAATCGATGAGTGATGCCTGGTTGCGCCGAAAGACCGTGGCATGAACCTGGACGGGCTTGTCCAACAGCAGGTCTGCACCGATTTCCATATTCAGGCTTCTTTCCGCTTCCAGTGCTGGATTCCCGATGCTTCCGCCAGTAACCAGGGGCTTGTTAAAGTTGTTGTATCGCTCGGTGAAATCAGCATCCCTGATGCCTTTGCTGATGCTTGCCCTGAGGGTTGCCAAAGCGCCGGTATACGCAAGATTGAGTTGGGGAATCAGTGCCCATTTATAGCTTTGGTCCCAATCCGCCCTGATGCCTTCCGTCAGAAACAGTTTATTGAGGATTTGGTGTTGAAGGTTGGCATAGATGCCTGTATGCAAGTGCTTGTGGTTGCCCCTGTCGTTTGAAGTAATTTGTTTGTTGAAGACCTGCAGCCCGGAGGTGAATTTCGCCTGTTGCCACTTGAATCGAAGGGTATGGCGCAGGTCTGCATTGAAAAGCTTTGTGCTGTTTTGATTGGGGATGGAAGCAGGGCGGAATGCATATATATCTTTTAGTTGCCTTGCATTGGCCAGGATGCTGAAGGTCGATTTTTCGCTTGTTCTGGTCAATGCCAGTTGCTGCCAGGTGGAGCTGACCTTTTCCCTTGCTGTATCGCTCAAAAAGCTGGTATAAAAATTCTGTGCGTTGAAGTCGCGGCTGTCGGCAGCAGCCCTTACCATCAACCGCCATGCATCATTCAATTTTCTTGCATAGCTGATGTTTGCCAGATCGTTATCAAAATAACCGGTGGTTCCCCTCATTTGCATCCCCTTCGCCTTGTTCTGTTGCAGGCCGCCGGAGACATATGATTTGTTATTGCTGGATGAAAGGGCAATTCTTCCATTGAACAAACCGTATTGACCAGTCTGCACTGAAGCGGCAGCTGACTTGTTTTTTGTTCCGTAGTTGTGGGTGAAGGCCTTGGTGATTACATGAATCACACCACCTACCGCATCTGGTCCGTAAATGGCTGCTGCAGCCCCTTTGATGACTTCAATACGTTCAATTTCTTCTGGATGGATGGGGATATAGCTGTTGAAATGCCCCGTCAGTGGTTCATTGGCACGCATCCCATCAATCACCACCAGTACCTGCTGAAAGGTTCCTCCCCTGATGATCAGGTCGCTTTGGGAACCTTGAGGGCCGCGCTGTTGCACTTCAATTCCCGGAACAAACCGAAGGAGTTCATCCAATGAATTGGCAGGGATATTTTTGATGTCATCCTTGGTAAGAACGGAAATATTTCTGCCCGTCTCCCTGATTCTTTTCTGTTGTATCGTAGAGGAGATCATCACAGGATCCAGGTCAGGAACCTGTGAAAATAAAGCGTTGGAAAATGCTACCATCATTGTCAACAAAATCAGCAATCTTTTCATCATTCTGTTTTTATCATATTTCAAAAACCAACATAAATGCCATCTTCCCTCAATTCAATTGGAAATGTTTTCATGTTATAACCTTCGCCAGTTACATTGTATCCATTGCGCAGCGAGAACTTGAAGCGATGAAGCGGGCAAACGGCATTGCCCTGCACATCAATATAACCCATGACCATCTTGGCGCCTGCATGTGGGCATTTGGATTGAAAGCCATAGAGTTGGTCTTTGAAACGGGCAATGCAAATGGTGCGTTCGCCGATTTCGGCCTGAACAATATCATATTTGCCAAAGCCAAGTTGTTCAACGGAATCGGCAACAAATTCCCAGTGGTATTCTTTAGTTGCCATAGTCGATCGACTGGTATCCTGTTTTGTAAGGGTAGCGTTTGGCATACATTTCGCGGACCTGGTTGAGGATGGTCGTGCGAAGCTTGTCAATTTCCCTTCTCTCTGTTGCAGATACAAATACACAGCTGGAGCGGGTTTCATTTTGCCAACGCTTGAACAATTCGCTGAGCAGGTTCTCTTTTACTTCCGGTTCCAGCCATTCATCAAAAGTCCTTTCCTCATAGAGGTCCATTTTGTTGAAAATGGTGATCATGGGCTTGTCTGCACAGCCCAATTCTGAAAGGGTGGTATTGACCACTTTCATCTGGTCTTCGTATTGCGGATGCGAGATGTCTACCACGTGCATGAGGATATCACTTTCCTTCACCTCATCCAGTGTGCTCTTGAAACTTTCAATGAGGTGATGGGGGAGTTTGCGGATGAAACCCACCGTATCACTCAAAAGGAAGGGCGTATTTTCGTAAACGATTTTTCTGGTGGTGGTGTCCAGGGTTGCGAAGAGTTTATTTTCGGCCAGCACTTCGCTCTTGCTCAAAAGGTTCATCAAGGTTGACTTGCCCACATTGGTATATCCAACCAACGCAACGCGTATGAATTCCCCCCTTTCTTTTCTTTGGGTGAAAGCCTGTTTTTCAATCTCACCCAGCTTTCGCCTGAGGAGATTGATTTTTTCGCGAACAATCCGACGATCGGTTTCGATTTCAGATTCACCAGGACCCCTTGTTCCGATACCGCCTCCGAGGCGTTCAAGGTGTTTCCACATCCCGCGCAAGCGGGGCAAAATGTATTGGTATTGTGCCAGCTCAACCTGTGCCTTGGCCTGTGCTGTTTTGGCACGGTGGGCAAAGATGTCGAGGATCAGGTCACTGCGGTCGATGGTTTTGATTTTGACGGCCTTCTCGATGTTGCCAATCTGCGCTCCGCTGAGCTCATCGTCAAAGATCAACAGGCTGATGTCTTTGCCCTCCGCGTATTGCCTGATTTCTTCCAACTTCCCCTTTCCGATATAGGTTTTGGAGTCGGGATGCTGGAGTTTTTGTACAAATGTTTTGACGGTAATGGCACCTGCTGTAGACGCGAGAAATTCCAGTTCTTCCAGGTATTCCCTGACCTGGATATCCTTTTGGTCTTTTAGCCCAACCCCAACCAGGATGGCTCTTTCAGCTTGTTGGAATAGGCTTGATTTTTCGAGCAAAAATGAATGTTTTTAAAGTCCGCTTAATGCCAATCCGAAGGAAAAAGGCCGTACTGATGGTCCCAGTCCTTCTTTGAAGAAGCTGGTAACTGTGTATGTTCCAAAAAAGCTGAGATTTCCCAAACCAGCCCTTGCCGTGAGCGCAAAGCGGGTGGAATTCAGGTAACGCTTGTCTTTTTCCTTGTTGATGTAACCACCAGTGCCGCTTGCATCAAGATCAACCTTCGATTTTACCTTAGCGGTCAACAGGGTTCCAATTTTTGCACCGAAAGCAAATTTCCAACCCTTGTTCATGTTGTCTGGCCTGGCAGAGTACCGGAGTTCGATGGGTGCTTCTAAAAAGCCGGTTTCCAATTTGTTTTTCTTGTATTTGGTGATGCTGTCGGGCTTGAAACTGGCACCATTTCTGGTGTTGAGGTCTACAGCCATCTTGTCAAAATAAATATTGTCTGATCCGACACCAGGCCCTACTGCAACACTGAGGTACGGATTGGATTTGAAAGGGAAGTCAAACAGGAAATAACCATTGAAGCTCCTGTTGAAGCCTTTGGTAGTAATCTTGTTTTCGTCTTTGTTTCCCCAGCCTGCAATGCCAAATTGAACCATGAAATGGTCTGACGCCCGCTTGGAAAGGTCCAGCTTGCTGTAATCAGGTTTAACCTTGGGGGCTTTGGGTTCCTGAACCTTTACCTTGGTTTTTTTATTCTGTGCAATGGCGCTGAGGGAAACCATCAGCATCAGCATTCCTAGTATCTGCTTCATAATCAATTTTGTGTGGTCAAAAGTATCTCCTAACGGGTTAATGAAAGGTTAAGATTCAGGCTGCAAAGGTAGTTTAGTTTGGGGAATATTGGTGCATGGCAGTAGCTGATAGGGGTCAAGCGTATCTATTTGGGTAAGTTTTCAAGATCGTTGAGGTCTTTGTTTCTTCCTGAGGCTTTTTTGGCCTGTTTTAGTTGGTTGATGTGGATCACTCTTACGGTTATGCCATCAATTTCTTCCAGAGTGGCGCTTGAGTGGGTTTCAGAGAAGTCCAAACCTTTTACATCCGTCATAATCTCAATTGAGTATGGGGGTCTTCCAAATGCAAAAACATCAAATTCATCTGAAAGGAATTGTTCAATTGGTATAGCATGCTCCGGAAGCCCGAATTGAACAATTGCGGAGCGTAACCACCTACAAGTACATATTCTACATGATGTTGGTTCAGGGAATCGATAAAATCAATGAAATCATCGTTGAACAGGTTCATTTTGAATGCTTGCGGATGTTTATAATGGTTCGATCCACTTTTTTAGTCAGAAAATCGGGTTCACGAAATGCTACTTCAATCATTCTTGCAGCTGCTTCGAGTCGTTCACCGATCGTTTTATCATGCCAATACCGGAAATCAATATTGCCATCCCTTTCCATTTTGCCTGCCCGGAAGTATTCAAGATCAACAAATTTTCTGGTCATTTCTTAGCTGATTGTCATTAATCAATCCAAAATTAAACCAAATTATGTCAATGCCTTGGTAAATAAACCTGGTTCATTAGCCAAGTTTGCTTACCCATCCGAATAATGGAGGAATTGAAATTATTTCCTAAATTTGCAGTCCTAAAAGAACAGCATTGTTCTTTGGGCCTATAGCTCAGCTGGTTAGAGCATCTGACTCATAATCAGAGGGTCCCTGGTTCAAGTCCAGGTGGGCCCACTTGAAAATCAAGCAGTTATGAAGAGAAATCTCATAGCTGCTTTTTCATTTGCACCAAAATTTGCACCACAAATGGGTTGAGAGAAAGTAAGGTTTTAAATTTTCAAGAGTATCAGATTGAACAGTAAAGTCAATAATTATATTAAAACAGAGATCATTAAGGGAACAGAAGTGCGAATTATTTTTTAATCTCTATTGCAGCATTTGCTTTTTCTATCAGTTTATTGTTATACGTAAGCACTTCTATATTTTCAACAAAAAAATCTTTGTCATCAGTTACAACAGTAAAGCCTTTTTTTAATGCATGTTTATAGTAATATAAATCATTGAAATCAAGATTAATGGGAGGTGAGGTTAAAATATCTTTTTGCCTAACATCAGTTGCCAATCCGTCTGCAATTAATTCATAAAAATTTTGGTACGCTTTTATATCCTCACAAAGTGAAATATAATCCGATTGAAAATCAAGTGAGGAACGATATTGTTCTTTATAATAAGATAATGGAGGGTTCTCTATCTTGTTCTTTATACAGTACTTTTTATATGTAACTTATCTTAAGTATCTATTTATAACTTCTGATAATACAAGGGCTGTGACAGCGATTTTGGGATGCTCGGGGTGGTTCTTAAACTTTTCAACGAAGTCTAAATATTTTTGATCTTTTTCTGAAAGTTGAAATCTTGGCTTTAAAATTTTGAGCCAAAGATTTGCATCAAAAAAGTAAAGTTTTTTCTCGAGCGGCACACTTTCTATATGCTTAATATGGTAATTCATATATCAAGATGTTGCAATCTCTAACAAACTATCATACTCTTTTGAATTAATAGCATTTTCTATAACTTCTTCAATTTTTTCTGGAAGATGTGAAATGTTGGCGTAATCATATACAATTAATGTATCCAATGAAGTACGTTCAAATTGCATATACATTTTACCAATTGAAGCATTCAGAAACTGAGTTGCACAGCGTTCAATTCCAGCAAAAGAAATTTCAATATGCTCTTGGTTGTTATAAGCCTTTTCTAATACTGAAAAAACCTCAAGACCCTCATTGTGGAATGCAGCAATTGAACTATTAATAATATCTTTTACAACTGCTTTCATACTTTTTTCAAGGTTTTATTGTTAGAGAATAAATGTAAACCTATTTTGTGCAAATTTAATATCGTAATGTGTAAATAATTTAGATTTTTTTGAAAAATAAGTTAATTGTAGTACCAAGAAATGGAGAAGGTAGCTCCCTCCCAGCTTGAAAAAGGGAACCTTCTAAATCGGAAGACCAAAAGCCTTTGTTTGAAATTATTTGTATAACTCCTTGATGCTCTTTACAATATTTAAACATGTTTTTAATGCCTAAGCCTCCTGGACATTGATCTAAAACCATTTTCGTACTATTGCCTTTCAGGGCCCATTGAATAGCTTCAAGGTCATTATTGATTTTACCATTAGTAGCTTTTTCAATACGAGGTAAAAATCCAATTCCGAGATCTACCATACTAAATTTTAATAACCCATCGCGAGGATAATATTGGCCACCTACAAAAAAAGGATCATAGGTGTTTGCATGAAAGTTAGTATTACAAAATACTTCTAATAAATCATCTGTAATGCGTTCTTTTAGTTTATCATTAATATTCTCAGGAATACCACGGTGCGAAAGTAGTTCATTAGTTACATAATCACAAAATCCTTCTTTATCATCATTTGCAAATGCCTGAACAGGTATAGTACTTTTTCTTTCATCATAAACAGGAGAGTCTGTTTTTACAAATCCATTTCTAATTAATACGTCAAAGCGATTTGTTATTTCCTTTTCATCGGCACTAAAAACAAAATCATGTGTTTTTTTTAGTTGGTAGATAATTGCCGATAGCAGTGCACATAGATTGCCATCAAACCATTCTACCCACGAAAAATCTAAGTGTATATTACTTCCTTTAGGTTGTTCTAGGCAAAAGTGATAAAATCTGGCAAGCTGGTTGTAACCGCTATAATTTGTTACAATTTTATCTTCTAATTTGTAAATGATAGGCGCATTTAGCTGCATTAAGGCAATTTAAGGGTTTAAATAAATTTCAAATATGCCATGTTTAATAAATCAATTACAGTCGCCTATTCTTCTTGAAATAATTGGGTAATTAATATTTCGAGAAATATTAAAATTAGTAAGAAACAATATCTCAACGAAAAATTATACAGTTAAATTATGTATTTTTCAAGAGAAATTAGTAATAGAAATATTTTTAAATTTCTAAAATCATAAATCTTGTAATCGTTGTTTAATATTAATTTAGATTATGTTTTAAAATTTCCATTAATTGATTTAATTCTAAATCATCTTTTTTTGCTAATGAAAATGTATCATAAATAATTTTACCATACTTATCAATTAAAATTAAACGAGGAATTGAGTATGCCCCATATCTTAACTCTAATTTTTGATTGTTATATATGTTAGTCCAATTCATCCTATATTTTTTAATATCATTTAAAAAATCATTATATCCCTTTGATTTACTTGCAATTGAAATTATTCGAAGTCCTGAATTTCTGAAGCTAGAATCTATCTTGAGTATCATTGGTAACTCCTTCAAACATGGAGAGCACCAAGTTGCCCAAAAATGAAGTAAAACAAAATATTTATTTCTGAAAGCTGAAAGAGCAACTAGTTTGTTGTTAATATCTTTTACGCTAAAGTCCAAAGCGAATTCTTGATTATATTTTTGATTTTTTGAAATAATAAATTCCTTTAATAAATTACCTTCATCACTAAGTTGAAAACTATCAGGAAATTGTTTGTTGAATATTTTTAGGAGTGAGTCTGGCGATATGACTGATCTCCAAGCTATTTCAGTTTTAAAAGTATAAAATGAAAAATAGGAAGTAGGATTAGCAGTAATATACTCTATTTTTTTCTTTCGAATATTCTTAAGAAGAACATTAAAATAATAGTTTTGTATATCAGGATACTTTCCCGAATTAATCTTATCAAAATTGAGGTTTTCATATTCTCTAGCTAAACGTCTTTCAACTGAATCAGTATTAAACATTTGCAATTTCTCATTTTTAAAATCACGTACATTTTTTATTATATACTTACTCAGTGGGTTAATAGAGCTTGATGTAGATTGGAAAATTATACTAGCTGGTTTGTCATCTAAAAAAAATGAATTCCCATAGTTTATATTGCCGTCTGTGAATTGCACTTCAAATACAGCATATAATGAATAAAATTTTTCTGTAAAGAACGACATACCATTTTCGTCACATTTATAATTCAATTTATTTATGGAAATTCCATTATCAAAAAATATCTGTATTTTTGATTTATCAATTGTCTTAGGAATTTTTATGGAAAGATGTATTGAACGTTGTGAGTAACTCGAAATAAAAAAAAGTAATAAAAGGACAATTATAACTAGTTTTCTGAATTTATAATAGTCAATCTTGAAGGAAAAATTGCAAATAGCCACAATTATTAAAATAATATATAATTTAAGCAAATAACAAGTCTTACTCATTTCCTTTATTGAAAACAAGTAAGCCTGTTAAACCAATTAGAATTAAAATGAAACGCCTAGGTTATAGGGTTGCACAGCCCATACCATCAGGGCAAACACAACCTACACCATTTTCATTTACATTACAAGTAACTGTATGTGAATTACCATCTGCAGTCTTGTAGGTACATGTAGCGCATTTTATATCTTCTGAACTAGCTCCTCCAATCACATTTTTCATTTCTGCTCTACTTAAGATTTTTTTTGCACCTAATTCAAAGGCTTTTTGTTGCATGATTTTCATTTTTTATGTTTTATTGTTAAAAAAGAGGTATTGTCAGAAATTCTAAATATTAATTTTCCATAGATAGAAAATATTTTAAATCTTTTAAATTATACATATCTGGAAGCTTGTATCCATTGAAATAAAATGTAGGAGTATATTTTATCTCCATAAGAGTACACCAACTTCGCATGGCTTGAATTTCTGTATTTTGTTGATCAATATTTTCACAAATGGGAAACATTTTTGCAAAGTTTAAGTAATCTTTTTTCTTCGAAAGATACCATTCATCTAAAGCCTTATTTATTAATTGTTGATTACCGGATTTATATATTGATAAAAGATGTTTTGCTGGTATTGAGGATTTATCATAAACTGAGTCATAGCAATTGAATATTATTTGTATTTGTAAATCATATTTACTTTCCAATAATTTCATCATGGGGATATAAGTAGTTGAACATGGTGAGCATAAAGGGTTACATACTTTTATAATTTTGTTTTTGGAATTGCTGTTTCCTAAATAAATGCCGATTCTATCTGGAGGACTAATGAATTCTTGTTTTTGTAATATTGAATAGAAAATATCTGGATCATGCTTTAGGCGTTGTAATTCTGCTTTATTTAATTTATTTTCTTTTGCAGAAGTAACACTTGGCAAAAATTGGAATAACACAATCATTGGAATTAAAAAGGAAAAAATGAAGGGTAATATATGTAATTCTGAAATTATAATTGCTGGTGAAAAAAATATATATGATAAAAATTGTAAAAATATAATTGCTTGAATTAATAGACATAATAGGCACCACTGTTTTGCAATTTTCCATTGATAGAAAATGGAAAAAGGAATATAAAAAATAGATAAAATAATAATTGATGATATTAAAGAAATATCACGACTTTCAATTGGATTTGTAAACAGCAAATAAAATAAGATGCCGGTAAAAAATGTGAAACCAATTACACTCCAACTTATACCCAATATTTTAGATCCTTTTGAATTTAAAATTGCAGAACATTTTATACGTTTCCCATAGTTACAAAGTTGCTTAAGAAAGGGATTGTATTCATCAATATCGTGCCAAATAAGAAGTGAAGAAACAATACTACCTAAAAGAGATAGAATCGTTATTGATACAATATATTTCGACATTGGATTTCTCCCTAAAATGACTGAGAAAATTGATATAGTTGCAAAAAGGGGAATTGCAAAATATACAAGATATTTAATACTAATTTGCTTTAATTCGGCAGATCTTTTTTGAGAGTAACTATTTTCTTCTATATTAAACTTATTTTCAAAAATTGTAACAATATTTGAGTTTTTGTTTTCAAGAAATATTTCTGACAAAATTGTAACCCATTTGCTTTTTCCAAATTCAAAGTATGTAATATTTTCAGCAGTAATCGATTTTACTACAGTAAAATTGCTTTCTCCATTTATTGGACTCTTTAACCTTACTATAAGTGGGGTTGGAAGCTCAAAAAATCTTGATTGTTCACACTCAAAAGAAACAGATTCAATTCCATAGTTCGATATTACATCTGTAAGACTCAAAAGACTCGGATAATTGGGGTGATAGAATAAATCAGACTCAATTGAAGAGTCAGTAACTTTTGCATTTAGCAAATTCAATATAAGTTTAGTTACTCTCAAAGGTGGGTCACTTAAAGTAGAAAATATTGTCTTCACTATTATTTTGTTTTTTATTTAATAATGTATTTTCTATCGTAGATTCTTGCTTGAATTTAAATTATTCTATTTCAAAACAATTTTGTTCTATTATAAAAACTAGGGTTTTAATATTTTACAAAAATATATTTGTAAACAATCCCAATTATGCGCACAAATACGCATTTTTCATTGTAAAAATTGAAAAATAATCATAAGACTATTGTCTAGTAAATTTTAAATGCCGATATGCAATATATTTGATGGCTATATTTCTGATACATGGCATTTCTAAGAAATTTAAATGCAATCAAATACTTATTTCTTAAACTTAAATTACTAAATGTCCACTTCTTTTATTCTATCTTCGATTAATATAAAGTAAAAGATAAACACGAATGATTATCTAATTTGCTCTTCTTTATTCCGATAAATTCCATTTTCAAGGGCAAATTTTACGATGCCTGCAGTTGATGAAACATTGATTTTGAGCTGAATTCTTAATCTAGTTCCATCAATCGTTCTTTTACTTAAGAATAAAAGACGGCCAATCTCTTCACTATTATACTCATCACATATCAACTTAATTATCTTTATATCAGTTTCACTTAAATCATAGGACAATTTCGTTCTAGAATTCTTATTCTTTCGCTTGATTATTTTGGTAATTGTTGTAGTAGTGGTTTTGCAGTAATACTGCTTATTCTGTCTGGCTGAATTGATGGTCTCGAGAATTTCATTTTTCATTGCTGTCTTCAATAGATATCCAGAGGCACCTGCATCCATCATTTCTGTTATATAACTATCCTGGCTGTGCATTGTCAGGGCTATTATATCTATTGATGGGAATTTGTCTATGATTATTTTTGTTGCTTCAATGCCATCCATTTTAGGCATTTGAATATCCATAAGAACAATATCGGGATTGGTCTGCTTTACCAATTCAATGATGTTGATTCCGTTATCAGCTTCTCCAACAATTTCATACTCTTTAGGATCCAGTATTGAAATCAAACCATCTCTAATTAATTGATGGTCGTCAGCTATAGCAACTCTAATTTTGTGAAGTGGCATTTAATATAGGTATTTCGATGGTATAATGTACACCTTTTTGGGGTCTTGCATCTAAAAATATAACTCCATTAATCAACTCGATTCTGTTAATAATGTTCGTCAGCCCATGTCCCTTTTTAATAATAGAATCATTGTTACCATCAAAACCTAGTCCTTGATCAATTGTTTCCAAAACGATTTTGTTATTATTCTCTGAAAACCTCAATGAAAGTACTGGTGAATTTGAGTGTTTCATGGTGTTTTGTGAAATTTCCTTGATGATTCGAAATATGTGAATCTTGTGCTCTTTGAGAATTTTTGCATCAAGATTTTCAACATTGTTCGTAAAAATGATATTTAAGGCATTCAATTGATTCATTTCCTCAATTAGTTCATTTATACAAGAGACCAATCCATAATTATCCAATGAAATTGGATAAAGGTCATTCATTATTTGTTTAATTTGTTCTAGGCTGCGAGATAGCGAGGATTGTACTTTTAATATAATTTGTTTGTCATAATATACATCACCTTTTGTCGCCTGTAAATATAAATTTGCACCAGTTAAAGTTGAGCCAAGCTCGTCATGAAGATCCTTGGATATTCTTTTACGCTCTTCTTCACGCCCCGTCATTTCAGCGCTTATTTTTTCTTCAAACAATTTTCTATTATTTCTTAATTGTTTAAAAATGGCAGTAAAAAAACTACCAAGAATAATCAATAATGAGATGCTTGAAATCAATAAAATGATGTAAGCCTTTTTCTCTGACTCATACAATGTATTGCATATGTATATGTACAATTTGAAAAAACATTTAAGATTATAAAAATCAAGAAAGCATTGAAATAAAAACTATTACTAAAATTCAATTTAAATAAATAAATCGACTCAAAAACTGCACGATATGTGTAATTAATTATAAAAGTTGTTGATATTATAGCTAATGGGTCCTTTGAGAAATAACTTTGATTATTAAAATATCTTTTTTGAAGAAGTTGTGTAGATAATATAACTGTAAATATTGAATATATTATAATCTGCGAGCTGTTTATATTTTTAATTGAATTTAATATTACATTTTCTGTCAGCCACATAACTGTTAAAAGTATCAGTAGCAGATAAAAAGTGCTTTTATTTTTTAAAATTCCCCATTCAAGGAATAAAATTAAAAAGAACAATCCTTCAACAAATACATAAATATTCGATAAAATAGTTGCAAATTCATTTTTGTGCAGGAGAAGTAGTAATCTGCCTGTAACCTCAGTTAAACATGCAATTGAAATATATATAATGAATGTGTGGTAAAAGTTATTTATAAGTTTAATCTTTTTTACGCCCAATATTAAAGGGAAAAAGCCTGTCAAACTACAAATTGAAGTAAATATGAACAGGCCTTTCATTTTATTGATTTATTGTAGGGCAATCAGGCGGACATCTAAAAGCTAGCTCAACAACATAACCCCCATCATCTTTCAGTCCAAAACCTGGATTGTGAATCACAATATCATTTCCATCGGCATCTACTCCTACCAATATGGCATGAATCCACAGTTGTTCATCCATGCCATATCTAACTCTGAAACCGACACATCCTGGTTGCGATAGCATTAATCTTACATCATCTGCATTAAAAGTCTCACTGTAGGCAAGTACATCGGTTTTTTTGTAATCTGGAGCGAGAATTGTTTCCTTATTTTCACGATAAAGGGCAAGCATTTCTTCAGCCCTGCTAACTGGCAAAAGGTTACTACCTTGATTTGGGATTAAATAGCTCATAAATAAATGTTTTTGCAATTTTATGCTATAACTGCGCACAAGTACTGCGCACAAATACGCATTTTTTTACCATTAATATATTTATTGTTTTTAATATTCTAATTGTTGAAGATTGATAATTATTAAACTATATATCTGATATACAATAAGTTGGATGAAATTAAAATGTTGACTAGTCAGAATATTATCAAAATCTCACTGCAACAAATACCCACTTGATTATTACAGTTTGGTGTCAAGTACCTTTTGAAGCAAATCAGACTTCTCTTTTTCAGATGCCAGGAGCCTCTCATATAATGCTTTATTGGCTTCCATTGCTTCTATATATTTATCAAGTGGATTAAAAGTGCACTGGAAATTGAAGCCGAAATGATCGTTGAAAGTATTGATGAAGTTGTTTGCCGCATCATCTGTCATGTACTTAATTATATCAGGAGAAACCTTCAATATTTTGGCTATTTCCTCAATTTGTTTAGAGTCGAGTGTCTCTTTTTGTTCCAGCTGACTAACTGCTTGTTGAGACAGACCCATTTGTACGGCAATAGTTTCTTGCTTGATTCCACAAATTTCCCTCAACCTTTTTACATTTTTGCCTTGATGGACTGCTTTTGTAATTTCTATCGCTTCTTTCATGTGGTATTAAATAATTGTATTTAACAAGTTTCTCCGCGTAAAATACAAATAATTATCCTTTCACTCAACCCCCTAAATATGTATTTTACGACATTCTTTCGTTTATGAGTGAAAATGCATCTGAAAAAGAATCAATACGGGGATGGAATGCCGGTCCTATCCATTTAGCAAAACAAAAGATGCGCCTTCCCACTGAGGTTTTGCAAGATTTTTTTAATCTCTATAGTCTTCCAGAGATTCGTTCATTATTAAAGTTGATTTTTCATCTTGCGTCAATAGACAGTAGTCTTTCCAATGAGCAGTTATCCTTGTTACAAAATCAATTGATCAAATTAATTGAGGCAGCTTGGTTGTTAAATACAAGCGCTGAAGAACAGAAAGAAAAGTAATCAATCCAATTAGACTTGTATGCATTTTTGTCAATATGTCTATTGACAAAAATGCGTATTTGTGCGCAGTAGGTTGAAAAACATTATAAATAATTTTGAAAATGACCTTTGAAATACTTAATCAATAATGAATATGGTTGAAAAATATTCATCACTTAAACCTTTTGACTTAGTGAAGGTTGTTGTACAACATTTAAAAAGACTTATGTCTTTTAAATCCAAAATTTATTCTATATGAATTTACCTCAAATTGCCTATAAATATTTAACAGCATCTCGAATCAGAGTTTCAAAGGATTGGCTTCAACAAAGAATCAATTCTCACCCGTATTATCCTGCACTTGTATCACTTACAGACACATTAGATGAGTTGGGTCTTGTATACAATGCTGTTAGGGCAGAAAAGAAGTATATTCCCGAATTTAGCTTTCCGTTCTTAGCTCAAACTCCAAGAGCTGTAGGAGGTTTTGAAATAGTTTATTCAATGAAATATTACGAATTAAACAAGGAGGCCTTTTTGAATCGCTGGGAAGGCATCGCTATAATGGTTGAGCCCGCACAAAAAACCTATAACAAGGGACATGACACATTTATAGAAAAAGAGAAAAAAGGTAATTCTATTCAGAAAGTCACATTAGGCATTGGATTGGTCCTTTTCTTGTTTTTTCAAACGTTTCATTTCAATTTTATTCCATTTGTTTTTTCAATTTTGAGCATTGTTGGAATGACCATCTGCTTTCTTACTATTTCACACAAGCATGGAAAAGCAAATGTGGTAACGAGTCGACTTTGTAATAATGAAAAAACACATAGTTGTGATTTGGTTCTAAATTCTAGTGCTGCTGAGATAATTAAAGGTGTTGATTTTGGCGATGTGGGATTAATGTACTTTTCTGGCCTACTTTTATTATCCACTTTTTCCCAAATTTCACAAAATTCACTAGATGCTTTAAGCCTTTTACTTATTCCTTGTTCAATTGCTTTAGCTTTAACTTTTTTCACTTTGTATTATCAGTGGAAAATTTTAAAGGTATGGTGTAAGATGTGTCTCTTAATAGTGGCAGTAGTATGGTTGCAAGAAGCTACTATTTTAATTTTGTTGGTCAAAACAAAGCAATTTATTTCAACTTCATGGCCGCTCTTTATTTTACAATTCTCGCTTTCTTTTTCATTGACACCAATATGGTTATTGATAAAACCCCTATTAAAAGCTAAAATGATCGAAAAGGAAGGTATAATAGGACTTTTAATGTGGAAAAGAAATCCTGAAATCTTTCAATTTCTGTTACTAAAACAGACTTTCACTGATTCTTTTCTTACATTAAATCCCGTTCGTATTGGTTTAATTGATGCTCCATTGCAGTTCACAATTATTTCTAATCCTTTTTGCAGTCCTTGTGCAATCGCACACAAACATTTAGAAGAACTATATAACACTTACCCAAATCTTGTTTCAGTTTCCGTAATATTTCCTGTGCAGACAGCTTCCGAAAAAGAAGACCGTAGGACAGTTGCAGTTGAACAGATATTAAATGCAATTTCAACATCAGGAAATACGAAACGTGTCCTTAGTCATTGGTTTGAAAAAATGTCAATTGAAGCATTTAGTTACCATTACCCTAACCTAAAATCAGATAAAAATACATTTTCCATAATTCAAGAATATAGCAAATGGACAAGCCGAAATAATATCCCACATACACCTCTTGTTTTACTGAATGGCTATCCAATACCAAAACAATATAAGCTAGAGGATATAAGTTCCTTTGTTTTGGAACTAAGCGATTCGTTATTACAACAAGTCAAAACATAAGTTTTACATGAAAAAGTCTCTGATATTAGTTGGCAATAAGCCTCCAAAGAAAAAAAATCTGGCAAGAAAAATAGATGCTTTTGATTTTGTAGTGCGTATCAATAGGATGAATTATCTCGGTCTATCAGGTTTTAAAATAGATGCTGCTTTTTATGAGGCTAACTGGCAAATGAATCACATATATAAAGGAGGCGAGCATAAAGATGAAATTAGGCGAGTCAAGAAAATATTCATGAGGCGTCAATGGTATAGCTGCTTTCATGACTGGCCTCAGTATCTGACATCAGAGCAATATGATGAGATTGAAATTATTAATGAAAGTTATGCCCAGGAAGCCACTAAGGTGGAAAACACAAATAATTCCATAAAAGTATTGGCGCATTTACTTAACTCATATTGGAAAGAAGAATATAATATATGGATTACTTGCCTCGACGTGGAAAAAAGGGCTTATCTAATTGATAATGACCCCATATGGGCTTTCCACAAAGGCGCTGGTATGCCTGAGCAAGAATACTTATTGGAGCAATTAAGAAACAAGAAAATATTCAGACTTCATGACGAGTAAAATACCCATTCTTATTCCAATTAAAGAGCACAGTAAGCGTTGCCAAAAGAAAAACTATTCGCTTTTGCCATATACTGCTAACTATTTGCTTAACCTGGGACTGAATGAAATGGCATGTGTAATTACAGACTCTAAAGGTTTAAGGGAACTCGCTATTGAGTTGAATTTAAAATCTCATTTGGAAGTCAGAAATCTGCAACAAGATGAACTAACTTCTTGTTGGAACTACGCTATAAGCAAAAACTTTGATGCCTTCTTTTTATGTCCTGTTACACAACCATTCAGAAGTAATAATCTGATTTTTCGCATGCTAGATTTATTCGAAAAAGAATTTGATAAATGGGATTTTATTACAACAGTTTCGACCGTGCAAGACAGAAGTCAGTATTTTATATACACTATTGGAAATAACTATTGTTTTGTGAATGAAAGCAAAAACCGTAAAGGAAATGATTGCAAAAATGTAAGTATGATTGACGGTGCACTTTATTTGATAAAGACCTCTTTCTTAAAAACAGTAATAAAGTCTAAAGACCAAAACGAAACTTTCTGGAATGGGAAATTTACTTGCATAGAAAACGAAGTTCCTTTTATGGATATTGATACTGAGTACGATATGCAAAAGTTTGATTTTCTAAGAGAATATTTTAACAGACTTATGCTAATATAAAAGAATCGTATGTATAACTTCTTTTTTGCAAAAAAGCAGGTGAAGTCGCGGTACCTGCTCAATTAACCCGACATTATCATTAAAATTTAGTTTTTGGCCACGTTTTAAAAATACAAACTGTGGCAAAAAGTATGAAACAATTATCAAGAAGTGAAATGAAAAGTATTGTTGGTGGTAATGAGTATGCTAGTAATTTTCCAGGTGGTTGTTGTGTGCACACAAACAGTTGGAATGGCTATCAGTGTGGACTAACTTATAGTCAAGCCCAAAATTTGTGGGATGGTGGTAATGGAGGCTGGGACCATTGGTGTTGTGATAGTTGCGAAAGTTCTTGGAACGCAAGCCACTAATATGTAGGGGGCTGCTTTTATGCAGCCCCCTAACTAATTATATTTTAGTTGAGGGAGTAATGCAAACAATCGCTTTGTTATTAGCAAATCCTATATAATAGTTTATTATTTGTATACTTCTGTGCTTCGATAAAAGTTTTAATTATTTATGAAATGATAAGGATCATATTATTATTGGCAATAACAACCATTTGCATTAGAATCGAAGGTATGGCTAAAGAAATTTCTGAAATTACTATGCCTAAAAAAGATACTATAATGCTGCGCTATTTTTCAGAAACTCCAGTTACTTTTTATTATGTCACTGGGCTTAAAGGCATACCTGTTACGCTTTTCAAAGACGGATTAATTAAAATACCTTCTGAGGGACCAATATATTTTATGGAAACATCTGCCTTACAAATACCTTTCATCCTATATCCTGGAGACAGTCTTGTCATCAAACAAAATAATAATCAGCTAATTTTTAGATCAACTGATTCAATCAGGAATAATGAATTGGATTTTCTGAAAGAGGTCTCTAAACTGTACGGAAGTTTGCGACCCTTAGGAACGACAACTTATCTAAAAGGGACAATGAATCTGAGGGAAAGAGATAGTATTATAGATAAACACTATGCTGCTAGAATCTCTTTTTTGAATACGTATAATCAAGATCATAAACTAAGACCAATGTTCATTGAAGCTGCAAAAAACATATTTTTCTATGGTCATATAAACGAAAAGATGAGTTTGTTCTATCCTGGATTTAACAAAAAGAAAATTTATAACTATTATAAGGATTCGCTAAATATTTTCCTTAAATACTTTGATTGTGATTCTTGTATAAATAATACGGTTTATAAAACGGCTCTAATTCATTTTATACGAATTCAAGGGAATGAATCTGATTTATCTTCCCCCATGCTTTTTCTAGAAGGTTTGAACCCAGAAGAACTTGGCACCATTGAAAATACAGCTAAACAGTTGTCGAAAAGATCAAAAGATTATTTAATGGCAACTATTGGATTAGGAGTTATATTTAATGCTCAAAAAACTAAAACTCATATTAGATTAGATTCTATTATATCAAAAATTGAATCTAAAGAATACAAAGAATCAATTACTGAAACTTATCAGTTGCTCAATAAAATAATTGAAACCGGACCTGTAGAGTCTCAAAAGCTATATTCAAGTAATAATGAAACATTGACTTTTCAATCCCTATTGAATCAGAAGAAGGGTAAATTATTATTCATTGACCTCTGGGCTACTTGGTGCGTTCCATGTATGAGAGAAATCCCTTTTTCTAAGCAACTAACGAAAAATTATAAAGATAAGTTAGAGGTTATTTTCATCTCATTAGATAGTGATTCAAGTGTCTGGAAAAGATACGTCGAAAATAACCTTCTATCTGAGACCAACTTTATTCTGCCAAATGATTTTAAATCTACTTTCGCTAAACATTTTAAGTTAACTTCTATACCTCGCTATATTCTTATAGATAAGAATGGAAAACTGATTACTACAGATGCTCCTCGCCCAAGTGATCCCAAAATTAAAGAGTTGATGAGAAAATATTTGTGAGAATAAATAGACTCAATAAATTTTATTTATAGATTTTACATAAGACACGTTATGTCAAAATTTATCTTCTACAAGCAACCCGACAAAATGGACTGTGGTCCCACCTGCTTACGTATGGTTGCCAAGCACTATAAGCGTTCTATTCCCTTACAAACTTTGCGTGAGAAAACTCAAATTGGCAAAGAAGGTGTAAACCTTTTGGGGATAAGTGAGGCAGCGGAAGCCATTGGCTTTCGCACCAAAGCGGTCAAGATTGATACAAATACTTTGATTTATGAAGCTAAGTTGCCTGCTATCCTATATTGGAATCAAAATCATTTTGTGGTATTGTACAAAGTAAAAGGCAACAAGGTACTTGTTGCCAATCCTGCTAAGGGGTTGGTCGATTACACAATAAAAGAATTTGCAGAGCATTGGGCCAGCGATAGAGTCAATAACGGTTTTGAGGGTATAGCACTTTTGCTAGAGCCGTCACCTTCATTTTTTGGAAATAATTTTGCCGCTGATGAAAAGAAGGAAGGACTGCATTTCAAAAACATATTCAATTACATTTTTCCATATAAAAAACTTGTTTTTCAACTTTTTATTGGTCTAGGCTTGGCCAGCCTCCTGCAACTTATTTTACCTTTTATCACCCAAAGCGTGGTTGACACAGGCATCAACACTGGCAATCTACATTTTGTTTATATTGTGCTATTAGCCCAACTCGCCTTGTTTGCTGGCCGTATGGTTGTAGAGTTTGTAAGAAGTTGGATACTCTTGCACATCAGTACCCGGATTAATCTTTCGATTCTTACTGATTTTCTCATTAAGCTGATGAAACTGCCAGTTTCCTTTTTCGACAGTAAGCACACAGGGGACATTCTTCAGCGCATAAATGATCATAGCCGTATTGAGAGTTTTCTAACTGGTTCGTCATTAAACACGGTATTTTCACTTTTCAACCTGGTAATTTTTTCTATTGTTCTGATGGTATTCAATTCCACAATCTTCGCCGTTTTTTTTGTTGCCAGCGCTCTTTATTCACTCTGGGTGATCCTCTTTTTAAAAAAACTGAAGATGCTTGACTATAAGCGTTTCGAAATTGCAGCTAAAGAACAAAGCGCTACAATCCAACTTGTGCAAGGAATGACTGAGATTAAACTAAATGGCGTAGAAAAACCCATGCGTTGGGCTTGGGAAAGTTTGCAGGCAAGATTATTCACCCTTAGCATGAAGAGGCTCTCACTAAATCAATGGCAACAGGCTGGTGGTTTTTTTGTGAACGAAAGCAAAAATATCTTCATTACTTTTCTTGCCGCCAAAGCAGTTATTGATGGGCAGATGACACTAGGCACTATGCTGGCTGTGCAGTATATCATCGGCCAGTTGAATAGCCCCATTGAGCAACTGATAGTTTTTTTACAAAGCTGGCAAAATGCAAAGATTAGCATGGACAGGCTAAATGAAATTCATAAAATGGAAGAAGAAGAGCCGGAAAATAATCTATTCGACCATACTCTGCCGGAAGTATTTATGAGGCAAGTTTTGGGAGGTATAAGCTTTGATAATTTTTTACTACACAAACCAGAAGTCAATAGTAAGCATTCGTCCTCGATGGCTGATTACCTTTATGACACCGTCTTACCTCTAAGCAATAACTTTTTGCCAGAGAAAACTCTTTTAGAACCTCAAAATGCTATATCTTTTTCTAATGTCTCCTTTTCTTATTCAGGTGCTGGGAATGAACCAGTTTTACGCAATATTAACTTATGGATACCAAAAGGGAAAACAACAGCTATTGTAGGCGTGAGCGGAAGCGGTAAAACAACACTGCTCAAGCTTTTGCTAAAATTCTACATTCCTCAAAAAGGCGACATAAAACTTGGGAACACTTCTCTTTTCAATTTAAGTCATAAGTTATGGCGTAGCAATTGTGGAGTGGTGATGCAAGAAAGTTTTATTTTTTCTGATACCATTGCCCGTAACATTGCAGTTGGTGCAGAACGAATAGATATACAACGACTACACAGAGCAGTTGAAATAGCAAATGTGAAAGAGTTTATCGAGAGCCTACCACTTGGTTTCAATACAAAAATTGGTACAGAAGGTATAGGCATCAGTGCTGGGCAGAAACAACGTATTCTGATTGCAAGGGCAGTTTATCGCAATCCTGAATTCATACTTTTTGACGAGGCAACCAATAGCCTTGATGCTAACAACGAAAGCACAATTATTCAAAATCTGAAAACCTTTTTCAAGGGCAAAACCGTAGTGGTGGTCGCACATAGATTAAGTACTGTAAAGCATGCCGACCAAATTGTTGTGCTGAAAAAAGGCGTCATTACCGAATTAGGTTCACACCAGGAACTTGTGAATCTGAAGGGTGACTATTACACGTTAGTCAAAAATCAATTGGAATTGGGAATGTAAAAAAAAAAAATGACTGAATCAAATATTCAACTACAGCAACGTAGTGAGGATTTAATAAGTGAGGAAGTAAAGGAAATCATCAGCTATCGTCCGCATTGGATGATAAGAAGAGGCAATTTAGTATTCTTGAGCATCTTACTTTTGATGATTCTATTGACGCTTTTTGTCAAATACCCTGATGTTGTAAATAGTTCAGCAAGAATTGTTGCGTTAAACGCTCCTAAATTAGCTGTTGCTAGGAGGGAAGGCAAAATTACTGCTATTTATATTGCTAGTGGCCAAAATGTAAGTAAAGGACAGCATCTAGCTCTGTTGGAAACAACAGCTGATTACAAAGAAGTGATTCAAATGAAATCATGGCTCCAGTATACAATGTCTGAAATAGAGAATGGCCACTTTAAAAACTTTACAACTAAGATACTGCCTTCATTTGCTAACTTAGGCGACTTGCAAAATGCGTATCAAGTTTTTTCACACGAATGGGTTGAACTCCAGCAATACTTTGGGAGTGGATATTTTCAAAAAAAAAGATCTTCTTTGCAACAAGACCTCTGGTTTAATGCCCAATTGCGAGAAAATATAGGTAAACAGAAAGCGTTAAGCCGACAGGAACGAGACCTACAGGAAATGGAATTTTCGGCTTATGACTCGCTGACAAGAGACAAGTTAGTTGCACCCTTAGAATTGAACAAATACAAAGCTAGTTTGCTGCAAAAAGACCAAACGCTTGTACAATCAGAGGCGCAAACTATCTCCAATGACCTAGCGTCACATAACAAGCAAAAAGAATTGCTTGACCTGCAAAAACAGGCGATCGATCAGCAACAAAAATTTTATACTGCACTGCTTTTATTAAAAAATGAAACCGAAAAATGGATACAACAATACGTTGTTGTCGCCCCGGAAAACGGAACAATTTTCTTCGTTTTCCCCATTCAACCAAACGAACAAGTTAATATTGGACAGGAGTTATTCTATGTGCAGCCGGAATTAACTTCGTACTATGCGCAACTCATGGCCGGGCAAGCTGGTTTGGGAAAAGTAAAAGAGGGGCAGTTGGTAAAATTGAAAATTGAGAATTATCCAAGTGAACAATACGGATATATTAAGGGTATAGTTACTTCAATCTCAGGATTACCAAATAGACATGATAGCTTTTTTATGAGGGTCGCGCTGCCTGATGGTTTAACGACTGTTTACAAAAAAGAACTTTTTTTCCGTAATAATATGCTGGCCGGCGCTGAAATTATTACCGACGATAGAAGAATATTCGACCGGTTCTTTGATCCATTATTTAAACTTTGGCAGTAATAAACGCAAAACCGAAAACTAACTTTATGCGACCTAGATTCTTTCTGCTTGCAAGTGCCTTTTTCTTTGGTTTTACTGTCAATGCCCAAACTCAGTGGAGTTTGCAAGATTGTATCAATTATGCTATAACAAATAATGTATCTGTCAAAGGAGCAGATCTACAAAAAAGGTTAGCAACATTAACTTTTGAACAAAGTAAGGCCTCATTTTTGCCTTCGTTTAGGTTTTCTGGCAGTTCAGGTTATCGGTTTGGCCTTTCTGAAAACCCAACAACTGGCACAATGCAAAGTAACAATTTTTTTAACACAGGATTCTCTCTTTCAGGTGGCATTAACCTTTTCAGTTGGTTTGCCAAGCACCATCAACTGAAAGCTACAATTGCGGATTTGGAGGCCAATGATATCGGAGTACAAAAAGTGAGAAATGATGTTGCTATGATAGTGAGTACCTCATATCTACAAGCTATTTTAGCAAAGGAAATGATAAATCTTGCAATTATTCAAGTGCAACAATCAGTAATACAAAAAGAAACCACAGAAAAAAAGGCCAAATTGGGTGTATTGTCTCAACTGGATGTCTCACAAGTGCGCCAACAACAATTAGCAGATACCCTTTCTTTACTGACTGCAGAGGCAACTTATGAAAAAACTATGATTCAATTAAAGGCAGTTCTTGCACTTGACGCAGATTTTATTCTTGAACTGAAGGCAATTCCTTTAAATGATGAATCGGCAAAATTTTTGCTAGAGTTAAAGCCGGAAACCTTTTTTGCCTCCGCGGTAAAGAAACTGCCTCAGGTAAAAGGCATTCAGTTACAAACCGAAGCAGTGAAAGAACGGATAAAAGCAGTA
>Ga0214921_10002665_pt1 | contig 28596 bp, 14 predicted proteins | sample LL1505_MetaG_FD_177992 | JGI IMG/M metagenome (GOLD analysis project Ga0214921, IMG submission 177992) | Freshwater microbial communities from Lake Lanier, Atlanta, Georgia, United States - LL-1505 | ecosystem: Environmental > Aquatic > Freshwater > Lake | place: USA: Georgia | collected...
GGTAAATGGATTATTAATGCAATCTAATTCTTTTAGTGTTGAGGGAATATTATCTAAACTAGTTAGTTTATTAGAACTACAATATAATATTTCTAATGTTGGTGGTAAATTATCTAGACTAGTTATTTGATTAAAAGAACATTGCAAAATTTTCAGGTTTGGTGGTAAATTATCTAAACTTGTTATTTTGTGATTATAACACCGCAATACTTCCAGATTTATGGGAAGATTGTCTAGATTACTTATTTCATTATTATTACAATCTAATATTTTAAGTGTTTGTGGAAGATTATCTAGACTAGTTAGATTATTACCATAACAATGCAATATTTCCAGTTTTGGTGGAAGATTATCTAGACTAGTTAGATTATTATTCCAACATTCTAATTTTTTTAGAGTTGGTGGTAAATTATCTAGACTAGTTAGTTTATTATTAAAACAATATAATTCTTTTAGTGTTGGAAGAATATTATCTAAACTAGTTATATAATTACAATGACAATACAAAACTTCCAAGATTGGAGGTAAATTATCTAGACTAATTAAATTATTAGCACCACAATGTAATATTCTAAGATTAGTATAATTAGATATATCATCTGGTAAGTTTACTAATCTTTGAAATGATATATTTAATGCAGTGATACTATAATCAGTCATTCTATAATAAGTCATTCTAGAATCAATCACGCTAGAATATATTTAATATCAAAGTTAAAAAGAAAATTAATTTCAATTTTTAGATTTTCAATCTAGCTAGATAGCATTCTAGAAGCATTGTAATTTCGAATATTCTCTAAAGTAGGTTCAAAATCATAGGTAAATGGATTATTAATACAATCTAATATTTCTAAAGTTGAAGGTAAATTATCTAGACTAGTTATTTTATTAATACTACAAGATAATTTTTGTAGATTAGATGGAAGATTGTCTAGACTAGTTAGTTTATTAATACTACAAGATAATTTTTGTAGATTAGATGGAAGATTGTCTAGACTAGTTATTTGATTTTCAGTACACCATAATTCTTTTAATGTTGGTGGAAGATTATCTAGACTAGTTATTTGATTACCAATACAATATAATATTTCTAAAGTTGGTGGAAGATTATCTAAACTAGTTATTTGATTATAACAACAATCTAATTCTTTAATATTAGGTGGTAAATTATCTAGACTAGTTAAATTATTATTATAACAATGTAATTCTTTTAGTGTAAGTTGTAAATTATCTAGACTAGTTAATCCATTATCATAACAATTTAATATTTTTAGATTAGCATATTTGCATATATCTTTAGGTAATTTTGTTATTTTTTTATTGGATATATTTAATTCCGTAATACTATAATAAGGCATTCTAGAATAATTTATAACAAAAGTTAAAAAAAAGAACTTTCAATTTTTAGAATTATAAAAAATTGAAATCTAAAAACATTGTAAAACAATATAAAACTATTATTACTACATTCTAGAAAGTCAAATAATTTATAAATCAAATATTCATCAAATATTCAGCAAAATGTATTCCAATATTATCCGTGCTATACCATTTAATCGTATTTCCCAGGTTCTAACACCTGGAATTACTACTTTACCATATCCTATTCTTCGTGATATTAGCGAAACGTATATTAACACTATACCAACACCAGCACCCGCGCCCACACTAGAAAATACATCACACCAGATAAACCAAATAATCACCCGGAATACCAAACCATTGATTACATCATATCTATCATTTCGGGAATTATTCAAATATAGTAAGAGTATTCCAAATTATCCACCATTACATAATCAGGTAGATTCGATTCTAGTACAAGGATATTTTCGGGATATTACAACGTGTTCTATTCCTGAAAAACAAATGGTAATTATGCGGGTTTGGTTTGATTATAATAAAAAAACCCGACTTATTAAATTTATAAATGTATATGAATTATGTAATGATTTGGCATGGTGTATAGATACTCTGCGATATTTTGAGTTAATTAAAGAGCCATTATTGGTACCATCATTTGATGATATTGTAAATTGTAATGATGGTTTTATTAAGAAATTGCAAGTTATGGTTTAGTAGTTTTTTGAGTTTTTTATTATTTCTTATTATTTCTTATTATGTTAGAATAATTTCTTACTTCATAGTAAGATTGTACGCTAGCAAGTAAACAATGCAAAATAAAAAAAGGACTGTTCGTCGAAGGGGTCATACCCCTTACACCAAAGCCCATATTGGCTTTCGAGTGCGTAAAAATAAAACTAATCGAACTACTAAATATGTAAATAAGAAGAAAACTTTAAAATGCCAGAGTGGTGGTGGTGATGATGTGGAGATATATTATAAGAAACCGGGTATTTTTACGTTTGGTAAAATTGGAGCATCAACTGATCGTAAAACAGGAATGCAATCCGTCAAATCTAAGCAATTATATGAATTACCACAAATAAAGATAAATACTGTCGGTACTTATAGATTTGAATTAAGAATAAAAAATTATGATGATGGAAATGATAAAACATATAATAGTTCTGGACGTGGTTATTCTAGCAGTTCAAATTTTGAAAGGTTCGCCGAATATGAACATAAACATAATAAATTTATGGCTAATGTAAAAACTATAGTTAGTAATATTGATACTAAGATTCTGGATAAATATATTAAAAAATTCAAACAAATATCTATACTTGTTGAAGTTTATAAATTAGAAAAAAATGAAAAGAGTAAAACATATAAATTGCATAACAAATATTATTTCAATCTAGAACCTAAAGATTAGAAACCACAACAAGAATTATTATTTGTGAAATTATTTCTTTTAGCATTTTTTAATTTGTTTGTTTCATAATAACTTTCTAATACAATATTAGACATAACACATCTCCCAGAATGTCAGGACAGATTCGTGCCGATGGTATAATGGACCCAGATGGGAAATATCCCAATCCACTTACCGGGCAACCATATACCAAACAATATTTTGTTCATTCTAAAAAATGGAAAACTTACAAACCTTGGGAAGACAGAATGGAAATATTTCGCAAAATTCACAAATATAACGTTATTCTAACTATTATTCCACCTGGTACCGGTAAAACAGTAATCCTACCTAAATTACTTATACATTATTTCGGATATCAACGTCCAGTAGTATGTACTACTCCGCGTCAGGCAACTACTAGTAGTGCTGGTACATTTGCTGCAAAATGTTTAGATGTACCTATTTTTCATGTTGATGAAAAAGGTGATGAAATTGTAAATCCTAATGTAAAAAGTAAAAAAGAAAGTCCGTATTATGAAACCGGTTATCGTGTAGTGGGATATAAATATTCAGGTTCAAATTATAGTAATCCCAATACCCTTCTTTTATTTACTACTGATGGAACTGTTAAACAAATGATTTTACAAGGTACCGACCCTAATTTATCTAAATATGGTGGTGTAATTATTGATGAAGCCCATGAACGTAGTGTAAATATCGATATTGTTATTGCATTATTGTTGGATATTGTACATCGTCGTCCTGATTTCAAGGTTATTATAATGAGTGCAACGATTGATAAAACTTTTTTTACTGATTATTTTAAAAGAGTTGGTTTAGGTAATGCATATGCAGTATATGAAGTACCGGAATTAAAACCACTTTTTGAAAGAAAAGAAGTAAAAGAATTCAAAAAAATCGACCCTTCTAAATTTGTGGATGTAATTTATAATAAAGTTAATGAAATTATTCAAAATCCTTCATTACCTATTGGTGATATTCTAGCATTCGTTACCAGTGAAAGCGAAACTGTTAAACTCAAAAATAAAATTGATAAAAATATGAAAAATTATCCTACCAATAATAAACCATATTCTATTGCATTTAGTGCCCAAATTAGTGATAATGATAAATCAATTGCATTAAAAAAGGGTGCTTTATTAACTGATGTAAAACCAAATGTAGATGCCCCACAAGGATTTTCTAGAAAGGTAATTATTGGTACTAATGCAGTAGAAAGTAGTGTTACATTTGGCGATCCTTTGAAATATGTAATTGAATCTGGGTTAGCTTATGAAAAGAAATATGATGCTAAAAATTATTGTTATACAACTGGTAAATTTTATGTATCTCAGGCAAGTATTAAACAACGATGTGGTCGTACTGGACGTACGTGTGATGGTACTTGTCTGCAATTATATACTGCCCCGCAATTTAATGAATTTCAAAAGTTTACTGATCCGAAAATTATAGTGGAAGATTTTACTAAGGAATTACTAGGTATTGTTTCATTACCTATGAATGGAAATTTACAGAAGGCTTTGGAATTTATTAATCGTATGATAGAACCACCTAAGAATTATCAAATTGCTATTTCCAGGGCTTATAATAATTTAATTAATATGGATTTGTTAGATAGTGCAGGTAATATTACGCCGTTGGGGAGAGTATGTAATAGTTTTAATAAATTTGATATTAAGATTGCAAAAATGTGTGTGGGTGGGTATTATTTAGGTTGTTTACAATATACACTTGCATTAGGTGCTATTTTATCACAAGTAATGAGTATAGAAGATATGTTTCAAAAACCGTTTGGTTATGATGATGATCCAAAATTACAACAAGAATATGAGAATAATATAAGACGTCAAAAGAATGATTTTGGAGATCATATTACATTATTATCTATTTTTGTAAATTGGTCATCTTCACCAGACCCACATCAATATGCTACCCAGAATGGATTAAATCAATATACACTACGCAATATTCAAACTGCATATAAGGATTTAGAAAAAGAAGTTTTAAAATTAGTAGTAGATATTAAAAATTTAAATTTATTTAATGTTCCGCCAGAAATATTAGCATTTGGTGGTTCTAGAATAGATGATAATACAGATATTGATACAAATGATACAATTGATTTAGGAGATATTAGTGAATCTGATTCTGATAGTGTTTCTAGTGATGTAGAACTAGAAGACTTAGAAGATATATCTATTCCAAATGAAGGTGAATTAAATGCAATGTATGGTGGATATTTTGACATGCGACAACAAATAATAGGTGATTCTAGAATAGATTCAACAGATTCTAGAATGAGTAATAATTTTAAAACTAATTTAACTGCAGAAGATATAGAAGATTTTAATCGTTCAATTAATAAACCTCGCAATCAGACATATAATGGAAGCGATAATCAAGCAATTTTTCAAGATAATAGTACAAGTTCTGAATCATTGTATAACTCTAGTACAAATGGTGGAGGAAATGGTATTAATGATGCTAACGCAAATTGCAAAAAAACCAAGAAAGCTATCAACAATCCTAGAAGCAATCCAAAAGAGCGATACAGCAGAAAACAACAACAAGGATATAAAGGATATAAAGGAGTAGGTGGTGCTCCAGAAAAGGGTAAAGAAAAAGACAAAGACAAAGACAATGACGCAGAAAAACTTGCAAAACGTAATGCAAAGATTATAGAATTAATATCACTAAAAGGACTAGCACCTAGAACTATGTATCCACCACCAGAACCGGTAGATAAAATATTATGCGCATTATTTTATGGATTTAGTAATAATATTGCATCATTCGCTGGTGTTGGTAAGAAATATAATGTTAAATTTAGTCCATTAAAAGCTAGTATCACTAAATCAATATTCGATTACAATGGTAGAACTCCTGATTTTGTAGTATATAATGAATTTACTGTTACAAAGATGCAGGGACGCCCAGATGAAGCAAAGTTAAATATCGTATCTGAAATCCGCGCTAATGAATTTCGACAGTTTATCGACACAAATGAAATTAAAAAACAATTATAACTACCTATCTATTTTATTAAATTATTCTAGCAAACCTATATTTTCTACATTCATAATATAATATTAAAGTATTTTAATAATTTATTTTTTGTATTTTTTTATAATTCATAATTAAAAGGAAAGTATAATTACCTTTTTGCAAAATGATATATAATGGTGAAATTATTAATATTACTACTGATAAAAATATCCCTAAAGAAATAACTATTACAAATGACACTGAAAAGCAGATATTGTCTATAACATTAATCGCTACTACGGAAATATATTATTCGACAACGAATTCAATTAATAATTCAACCAATGTCTCTATCTCAGAACTTCATATTGTATTAATATCAAAAAAAGATAAAAAACTAACATTATCACCATTATCAATGGAAAATAAAATAGTAAATATTCCTTATGGAGAATGTATTAAATATGTATTATTAAATTTACGTTCTAGTCAAACTGCAATAGGTAAAAAAGTAAAGAAAACACTTCTAGATTATATTCCACTTAACTTAGCAACATCTACTACATTATATAGTTTCAATAATTCAAATATAGTTAATATAGATGGTAATGGCTATATTAGTTATTATCCAGATACTATGGAAATATATGACATTAATACAATTTCTAATTTTATTGAAAAAGAATATCCTAAAAGCAATAAAACATTTTTACCTTCTCTAGAATCTATTCTTGAAGGATTTAATTATAAACCAGCTAATATAAATTTAAATTCTAATACCTATATTCTAGACAATCTAGAATTATCTTCTTCCAACACAACAACCAATACACACACCAGCAATATTATATCAACACTAGGTAATCTAATCAGTTGGTTTAACCCATTATCATATTATTCTAGCAATCCTAGCAATCCTAGCAATGACAAGGAAAATATATCCAACACGGATAGCAATATTCTCATAAGTACAAAGTATTATATAGCAGAAAGTAATATAACTAGTTCAATGCACATAATAAAATTAGAAAATAATAAAATCAAAGTATTACGACCACAACCAATGATGTTTCCTATATATATAGAAAATATTACATTAGATGAACAGGAAAATATTATTTTTACTGGAAAAATAAATGATATCGGAAAACATATCAACATTAAATACAATAAATTCTTACATAATCCATCTATAGAAATTCTCAATTAAAATTACTAACTCACTAACGTATCATTTTTCTATCATTTTTCTATCATTTTTCTATCATTTTTCTATCATTTTTCTATCATTTTTCTATCATTATATTCTTTATTTTCTGTCGTAAATCATCAATTGTACCATCATTTACAACTGTATTTGTTATCCATTTACTTGCAATCATCTCTGGTTCTTGTTGTGTGATATGCAATTCAGTACCACCTATACTATTGGAAATTGATGGTCTTATAATCCGAATAAATTTCGCATTTGGATTGAATTTGACTATTTCATCTAATTCGTGCTGGCCACGAACATCAGTAATAATTACCTTATCATTTTCCCTAATTTTAGAAAGTAATGATAGAACCCAAAATTTGCGTTGGGGTACTACATTTTCTAATGCAGGTAGATATTTATAAATATCAAATTGCATAATTTCAGTACCAAATTGTTCAAAGAATTCTCTAGGTTTAATATTCCACCTTATATCTAGTTCATCTTTTTCTGCTTCAAATAATTGTTTTTCATTGAAATTAAACATTATTCTGGCAATATCTTTAATAGGGTCTGCTAGAGCCATTGTTTTATATTCTGGTTCTAATTCTTTAATTATATTGGCAACTGTGTCTTTACCTACACGTTTCTGACCTATTAAACCGATAATATTTGTTTTTGCCATTCTAGCAGATGCGTGACACTTTTGTATTCTATATTCTAGAATATTTAATTTTAAGTAAGTAAAAAAAAAAAATAAAAATATTTTATTAGTAATTCATCCAGATATTATCTCGAAATTTAATGAAAGTTATATAGCTAATATAAATTAATACTATTGCTAGAATAAATATACCTGCTGGATATAATTTGTTAAGGTATGAATTCTGGGAACTGAATTTATTAATCATTTCTATATTTGCGTTAGCTACTGTATCAATTTCTTCTATTTTCTTTTCTTTATTAATTTGGGTAGCATAGTTCTTATTTATTTTGGTATATGTATCTTTTTGACGGTTCATTATAATATTATTCTGGCGGATACGATTATTTGTTTCATCAATATCTGATTTCAATGATGTTATATAAGTGTTATAATCATTATCTAAGTTTAAAGCATGTAGTTCTTTTAATTTTTCTTCTAATGGTGTAATAATATTTGTTTGTAGATTCTGGAGAAATGCATTTTTATTATTAGTTATTTTGTTAATAGCAACCATTATATCATCATCGGAAATATTAAATCCTGATGGTTGAGGAATTGTTGCTATTAAATTAGAACGTACAACATCATTAATCATACTATTCTGGTTAATAGAGTTTAATCTAGTTTGATAATCTAGAGTGGATAATTTATAAGTTTGTTGTTCATCAGTTAATTTTTTATTAATATAATTAATAATATTATTAAAATTATTACTAATCATTGTATATAATTTCTTAAATGTTTCCAATGCTGATTGAATACATATCTTTTGGGCATTTGTAGTTTTTATCTTCTGTAATATATTTTCCTTTGCAACATAATATTCTGCACCAGTATAATTACTTACTCCAGAATCATCAACGTTATCAACGTTATTTTGTAATTTACTAGTCATAGTCCAAATCATATTATCTGCATTACCATATACAAGTTTGAACGGATTAGAATCCTGGCTTCCAGAATTAGATTTATCATTAGAATTATCATTGGAATTATCATTGGAATTATCATTATCATATACCAAATGAAAATCATTAAATTGTACTGACCCGATAATTACAGTACCACTATTATCCACATTTTTATTAGTTGATGATGTAATTTTAGTTATTTTCCAGGATGCCATTGGTCCAATACTAGTTCCAGTAAAACTAGCAGTATAATCAGTATTTGCAATTAGATATTTTCCATAAGGGGATAATATTGCGTAAACATCGTCTGATTGTGGTACTAATGTAAAATATAGTTCAGATTGATTAATCGTAGAGTCATTAATATTTGAAACTAAGTAAACACTATTGTCAGTTTTGCTAGCTAATGTTAAACCATCTACATTAGATAACATTATAGTATTGGTATTATCACCAGTTATTTCGGATGTTAATTCTTTAGACTGAGTATTGTATAGACTATAATTTCTGGACATACCAGTTTGAGGTGTTTTAAAATCTTTAGGTAAAAGACCTGTAGATGCATCTTTGAACGTTGCCACACATTGATTAAATTGGTCTGGATTAAGCAAACCTACTTTTTGCATTTTATCACACCAATTAAGAGTTTTTGTTTTAACATCTTGATAATTTGCAAATGGTTCTTGAATTTTATTATTGTTATTGTTATCTGCTGAATTGTAAACTAATGCTATTACCACACATAGAATTATTAAGATTGATAAAAAAATTATAATCGATTGCATTTCTATTAGTTTCTATCTACTTATACATAATATTATTATTTTATAATTTATTCTAGCAGAACTAAACTTCTTCTTCATCATATACTTCCGAGTCTTCATCAATAAATTCATAATTCAATTTATTATTCATTTCATCATTCATTTCATCATTCATTTCATCATTCATTTCATCATTAATTTCATCACTATCATTTATATTATTATCATCTTGATTAATATCGTCATCATCGTCAAAATTAATATTCATATTTGTAATAGTGATAAGTTGTGTGGTGGTATAATTTCGACCATTACGGTATTTTAGACCACATCTATTGCACCATCTCATTAATACGCGAATAATATTTGGTTTAGTTTTCTTAATTCCTATATTTCCAAGATATGTTTCAAAATGTTCTATATAATTACGAAACCGTTTGATTATTTTCTTAATATTTTCTTGTTCGCTCTCATCGATAATACGTTTGCGAATACCATTAATCTTAATATGTTTATATCCATATGGTGCGCGACCAAATACGTGTCCTTCTTCTCTTAATCTTTTCAATGTACCTTTAATCTTTTCACTGGTCATATTGCTATATTTTTCAGCGGTTTGTAATTCTTGTTGAATCATACTTTTTGCTGCTGCGGTCATATCTGTTTTGTAAATAATTTCATTGAATACAAAATGAATTTGAATACCTCGTGAAACAAGTTTTTCTAGAAATTGGATACCCTTTAGCAAATTGCGGGATAATCTATCCACTGAATAAATAATTAGATTACCACCTTCTGGGATATGTTTTTCCCAAAAACCAAGTTCATATTCTAGATTATTCATATTACGTGCCGAAACATTATTATCATATTCATAACCGAATGATAATAGTTTAATATTCATTGATTTTGCATATTTAAAACAAGCTTTACGTTGGGTTTCAATACTAATATCGTTTATAGTACTGCACCGGGCATAGATAAATCCAGTAGGATGTACTGCTTGCATACGTGTTGATATTTGTTGATTATGTTCATAAATATATTTATGTGTTTCCAATGAATAAGAATGAATATCAACAGCTTTATAATCAATTTCTTCACCATTTAGCATAGTAGTTGTGTAAATTTCATTAGGATATTTTTCTTTATCAAAATTGGCACTATTCTTAGATTTTGGAATAATCTTACAAATTACATTTGAATTATTTCCATTTTGTCCAAATTCAGCATAAGTTTCTTTCTTATCATTATTTGAATTATCAAATTCCATTACATTGTCTAGAGTGTTATCTAGCATATTAGCTAGACTCACATCTTCTTTATTCTCTACTTTTACTTTTTTTAGCTTAACACTCTTTGATTTAATACGTTCTTCCAAACCATTGATTACATTCCCTTCATCAATATTTTCATCATCCACATAACCATCCATTTGATCTTCAATACCATCATTAATATTAATTAAATCTTGTACATTAATATTGGAGTTAGTAATAATAGGTTGCACTGGTTGTACTGGTTGCATAGGTTGCATTGGTTGCATTGGTTGCATAGGTTGCATTGGTTGCACTGGTTGCATTTGTTGCATAGGTTGCATAGGTTGCATAGGTTGCTGTTGTAAATTAAATGGCATTTGCTGTGGCATCATCATAACCATAACAGGTTGCATCATATTAGGGTTTTGTTGCATCATCATTGGGTTCATAAACATTTGGGGATGCATCATTTGGGGATGCATCATTTGTGGTTGAAACATAAATTGTGGTTGATTGAATTGATTACCAGGATTATTTGCAGTAGGATTATTTGCAGTAGGATTATTTACTGGATTAGTATTCTTATTAGGTTTGCGATGGCGTAATTCGTTTTGAGACATTTTAAAATGTAAATCTGTTATAAAAATTGTGAATGAGGTTATAGATTTCAATTTTTTGCTATCCAATATAAATATATAAAAATGGGATAAAAATAGATGTATTTAATTAGGAAAATTAAGTATAAAATTAAATATAAAACTAAATCAAAAAGATTAAAAAATAATAAAAATAATCTTTAGAAAGTTTAAAATGTTATCTGAACTTATAACATCTGGAGCAATGCATTCATTAAAATGTGTATTTCAAAAGAAAAAAGAGCGTAATGTAATAATTGATCCATTTAGTTGCTTAGTAAAACTTTCTTTAATAAAATATTTAGACGAAGGTACAAAAGTTAGTATCTACCAGAATAGACTAAACTTTAATTCACCATCATATGCACAAGGTATTATAAGATTTATGTATGGTGATAATCGTGAAGATTTACATAATATTTTATTACCTATACAAAAATGTGTTGAATGGTATTGGAATGAAAAGAATGATGATATAGTATATATGTTTAATAATGCAGTATTAGGATTAAAATTTCTTAAAAATTCTTATTCTGCATATGCAACAATACAACACACTATAGACTATTATATTATAATATTAATGCAGAAAAATACTACTTTAATGTCTAGAATGGGTATAAATTCAATAGATATTGATAAATTAACTAATGCAATATTGTATAATGATAATACTACAATAATTTCTACCAATACTGCTTTAGAGAATGATTCTAGAAAGCCAGAATCTAGTAAGGAGGAAGGAAAAAAGAATAAAAAGAAAGACATAAATAATGAAGAATTACAAGAAAAAGAAGATAAATTATCATTACAAATGCGTGATATACATAAATTCCTATTTGAATTATGGAATCTGCGAGAAATTAATATTGTAATAAACCTTTATAAAGAAATGGACAATAAACAAAAAGGCGTTGAACGTGATTATATTTATAATAATATAATGCAATATTGCGAAATGAAAGAAAATAAATTATACAAATATATTGAAGATAATAGTAGCATTCTATGAAGTTAGTTTATTTTAGGCTAGAGGTTAGATGTTAGAGGTTAGAGGTTAGAGGTTAGTGAGTTAGATTTTGTTTATTTTATTCTTTTGTAATACTAATCATAATTCTAGCATCTTCTAGAATGGATACATTAGCTACCTTATTAAATAAATCTATTGAAAATATTACATCACTAAATGCAGAATTAAATAAATTGAAAGCATCACATCAATTATTAACCAATAAGTATCTTGAAAGTTGTACAACAATAAAAGACCTACAATCTAGAATAACGCTTCTAGAAACACGGATAAATCCCGATGTTGCAATTGACTTTGCACGTCTAGAGGAATTAATGATTAAAATATGTCGTGAAAATCCCAACAATCTTGGTCCCAAAGGTCCTCAAGGTGATACTGGCCATCAAGGCCCAACAGGTCATACCGGTAGTACCGGTACTATTGGTGCAAATGGTATGACTGGTGCTACTGGTCCAACTGGATATCAAGGACAACAAGGAGAACGTGGATTAGACGGTGTACCGGGTGATACTGGTCCAACTGGCCATACCGGTAATACTGGAACTATTGGTCCAATGGGGTGTACAGGTTTTCGTGGCATTAATGGATTAATGGGTATACAAGGAATACAGGGGGTGCAAGGTATACGTGGAGAACAAGGTGAAAAAGGTTTTCCGGGAATACAGGGACCAATTGGTCCTACTGGTCTAGAAGGAAAACAGGGAAGAGACGGCAATCAAGGTCCTCGTGGTGATCAAGGAGTACCAGGTAAAAGAGGTCAATGTGGATGTGATTGTAAATGTATTATTAACAAATAAGGTTTTATTTTTATTTTGTTCTGATTATCCTTTAGATTATCCTTTAGATTATCCTTTAGATTATGGTTGAATAAAGATATTATGTAAATATGTGTTAAATAAAAATACATTAAAAATACATTAAAAATATAAGTGAGTGAATGTATTGCTTTCGGTACGACAAGTTGGACAGATAATAGTTGGAACAAATGTTTCATTGTCTGTAATCATATTATGTTGACGGGTAGCAATATTATTTTTCATGAGTTGATTATAACATTCCATACAAAATACGTGCCCACACATAATTGCTACTTTAATTTCACGAGCCATACATATTTTGCATTCTGGAATGGAATACTTGGTCGCATTGTTAATTTCAGCATATTTATTTATTTGTTCATCTATTTGCTTTTTATTTTCTTTGAAAATGTCAATTGAGAATTGTAATAATTGATTTTTAATGTTATTACATAATTCTTTATTCTGTGAATATTGTTTGTTTAGTAATTCGAACTTTTCAACTTCTAAATCTAAATTTTGTGTTAATTTATTATTTTGATTAACTAGATTATTTAAAATTACCTTTTTTTCATTCATATTGAATTTCATATAGTTAATTCTATCGTCTATTATATCTATTTTTTTATTTCCCACCTTTTCTATATCATTTGCAATTAAATCAAATCTTTCATTCAAAATATAATCAGCTAGAATATCACTATATGTCTTAGGTGCTATTTTAGGCAGGTGATTATGAGTTTTTTCTACATCACAACATTTTTTACATAAACATATTATATTACCAATAATCATTTGATTATTATATTGGTTGTCAGTACAATTACCATTACCACTAACATTACCACTACCATTACCACTACCATTACCACTACCATTACCACTCCCAATTACATTACCAGATAATATTCTAGAATACATTATATTTTTATAATCAATCATTTCATAACATTGTAAACATCTCGCCGTATTATTTAATAAATATTTAATTATATTTTTTGATTTAACAAACCATCCACGATTACGATAAATTATAGATACATTAGATACATTTGTAATATCATCTATCATCTTTACTATATTGCTAGTATTACTAGTATTCATAGTATTTATAGTATTACCAGTATTATAAGCTACTGGAATTGGTATATTATTAATTAAATGTGATTGGTTAATTGTAGTCATTCTAGAATAGATAGAATAAAATAAAAACTAGATTAGATTTAGGTATAGTTTTTAAGTTTTAGATTAAATTATATTTTTATATTCTAGAATATCAATTTTCTTCTTCTTCTTCTTCCGAGTCTTCATTAATTAATTCACTTAAATCTGGTATATTCATATTTAAAGTAATAATAGGTTTATCATTAACTTTATGTGTATTGCTAGATTTGATATCTGATTTACTTTTACCATTATCTTTGAATGTTTTGTATTGAGATACTTCATTATAATATTTTGATTTAGTAAATTCATCTTGTTTTAATGTAGATGTGGTATCAATAGTATCTTTTAGTTCATTAATATATTCACTTTGTTTGGAATAATATGATGCATTAATCATTTTATTTTCACATGCTAAACAATATCCTTCTTTTTTTTTAGTATTTGAAAATTTATTTAATGGGAAATTGCATAGTTTGCATTTATAAATTGTTTGGTCAGCCATTTTTTGAAATAATTCCAAACCATATTGTACAATATAACAATTAGGACAAATTAACTCTAGATTCATAGTAGTTAAATCTTCCATTCGACCATTTTTTCTATTTAGTAATAATTGTATAGGTTTTCCTAACCAAGTTTTCGCAGTTTTACATTTCTTAATATTACAGCGATATTCTGTCAATATATGAGTCTTAAATAATAGACAAAGTAATACAGTATCATTACGAAATGAAGATTTTTTAACACAAATATCTTTTATATTTAAATTGGTATCCTTAGTATAAAAATCTATAGTTTGTTCATTAAATTCAAAACGAGCATCTACCTTCGTTTCCTTCCCTACCGGTTCCTTCCCTACCGGTTCCTTCCCTACTGATTCCTTAATATTTGTTGTTTTTTTTTCAATTACATCATTCTGGGAACTCGTTTTTTTAGTAATTGCAAATTTCTTCTTTTCTGGAAGAATTGGAATAGGTATTGGAATAGATTTTTCTACTATTGGTTTCTTAATTACTAATTTTCCTAATATCTTATTGGAATATGTAATCGGTTCCTCATCCATATCTATTTCTTTATCTTCCTGGTCATCACGGTCATCATTGTCGTAATCATCATCATAACCTTCTACATCTGATAAATTTGCAATATCATTTCCATCTGATATAGAATTACTAGGAATATCAAAATCTGACATCTTCTAGAATGAACAGATAATATTAGATATTAGATATTAGATATTAGATATTAGATATTAGATATTATTTAATTATTTATAAAACAATAAAAATCAATTTTATAAATTACGCATAATTTACACATAATACTAGCGCAATGTGCTAGTAAAGAGGAGGACGGGTCTAAGACCACCCCCAAACTATTGTGAATGAAAATAAGGATGACTAAGACATTGAACTGCGTTATAACGTTTATCCGGATCAAAAGCCATCATATTTAATAATAAATCATATAATTGTGTATTTTGATGTATATCAATTTCGCTATAAACATGGAGTGTTTCAAATATTGAATATCCTAATGCATAAACATCATTTTTCTGTATATATCCATTAAATTTATTCTTATCTGACCCAAAATATATTGGTAATATTTTATTGTTATCAAATAGATTTTTAATTTTTTCATATAATATCATAATATTTTTGTCTAGTTTACTTAATAAGTCTTTTTCATTAATTTTTGTTAATGCTTTTCTAACACTACCATGAATTTCAGTCATTATTTTCTTGGTTATGTAATGTTCAGAACGACTACCATATTTACGTAATATAGTAGCAATATGTATTTCTGGTGCAACATAAATATGAGTACCGCTGCGATTAATATTACTAATATGTGTGCAAAATTCACTTGTTAAAAATTCAGATAATCCAAAATCAATATAACGGATAGCTACGGTATTGTTGTCTTTATTCCAATTCATCATTATATTACGCTGTTTTATATCACGATTAATGACTCGGTTGTTATGCATTTTTACAATACCTAGAATAAGATGTTTAAAATAAGGACGTAAATTATCTATAAACATTTGATGCATAATAGCACGTGTACCTTTACTTTTCCGATTAGTTTTCATAATGCTTGCTAAACTGTATCCGCCATGTTCCATAATCATATTTACTGGTCTTAATGCTAGTTCTACTGGACAGGCTTTTTTATCTTTCTTGTCTTGTCCTGGGTCAATTTCAAATTTAGTGAATTCATCATCAATAAAATGAACGCTGATAATATCATCGCGATTTTCTGGAATATTATTCATATAACAATATTTATCGGATGTTAGATAATATTTTTTTGTTGGGTCTAATTTTCGTAATATAGAAATTATTTTTATTTCATTAGTTATATCTTCATTTGTAATTTTACTAACAAGTTTTTCTAAATTCTTGTCTTTGTGAGAACAAGGTAAAGCAGGTGATACTACACAACCAAAACCACCTTCATCAACATATTTACCTCCACGAAGATTAGTTATCCCATAATTTATCAATGTTTTTTTATTATCTATTCTAGAATGAGGTGTCATATTCAATGATGATAATGATGATGTTGAATGCTTTACATATTTTTTAGAATAGTTTTTATTTGACTGTCTTCTACTATGTGTTTTCTTTCTAGATTTCATTCTAGATGGAGTATATTATTATTTCTTTAGAATTATTTTTATAATCAAAATTACATTTTTCTTTTCGATATGAGTAATTACAATATTACTTTGTAAAATAAGGATGATTTAAACATTGTAATGCATTAAACCGTTTTTCTGGATTAAGTTCTAACATATTATTTAATAAATCATTTAATAATAAATTAGCTTTAACATCAATAACATCCGTAAATATTACTAGAAATTCATATAATGTTATACCTAATGAATAAACATCATTTTTTTGTAAATAACCATTTAATGGGTCGCTAGGAGTACCATAATATTTAGGTAAAATAGTACGTTCTTGAAACATTTTTTTAATATCAGTAAATAATGTTTTAACTATTGTGGGTAATTCTAGAGTATCACGTTTTAAATCTTTTAACATTCTTTTAACATATGACTGAATACTAACATTAATTTTATTCATAATATATTCATCACTATAACCACTATATCTATTTAAATTATATACAATAAATATTTCTGGTGCAATTAAAAGATATGTACCTTGTGTATTAATATTAGAATAATGACTACAATATTCAGGTGTTAGATATTCAGATAATCCATAATCAATAAATCTTACTAAAATATCCCCGGTAGTTTCGTCATAATTAGCCATTATATTTTCTTCTTTAATATCGCGATTTACAATGCGATTGCGATGCATTTTTAATAGTCCTAATAATAAATTCTTAATACAATTTCGTAGATTTTTAAATAACATTCTAGCAGTAGTCAATTTATGTTGTTTATTATCATCTAATGATTTGCCTTTATTTATATCTAATCCATATTTGTCAATAATCTGTGATATTTCAATTAAATCATATCCTCCATAAGGCATAATTAAATTAATTGGTTGCATTGATAAATCAACAGGACAATATTTTTTATCCAAAGATTTTTTCTCTAATTTTTGAAAATATGTACCGCTAGTATCAGTATATCTAACACGCGCAATATTACTTCTATCCGCAGGAACTTGTTTTAATTTACAATAATCATTTAGGGTTATAAAATGTTTTTGATGTGGATCCAGTTTTTTTAATTTCAACGCAATATCAATTTCATCTTTTACACTATCATCAGGCGAAAGCAAAATCTTACTTACTGTTGTGCGCTGAATATTTGATTTTGAAGTCTTTTTATATTTAGCAGATGATTTTTTGTTTGTAATACAAGATAATGCAGGTGAAATAACACATCCATAACTACCTTCTCCTAAAAATTTACCACCCTTCATAGTTTTATAACTAGCTTTTCTAATATATTTTTTCATCAATCAGTATTTGGAATAGTATTTGGAATAGTATTTGGAATAGTATTTGGAATAGTATTTGGAATAGTACTTTAGGTAGTATATCTATTATAATACTTAGAATAAATTATTATATTGGATGTAATATAAAACAAGTTTACAAATAAGTTCATAAGAACATTATTTTTTTCTGATTACAAATTAGATATATACGTTTTGCTAGAATGATTACAAAAAAACATTCTGGTAATGAATTAATATTAGGAAATAACACTAAGACAAAAAAAAATTCCGTATATCTGCATTCTGGTGGTGGTAATAAGCCTTCATTAGGACGTAGAATTTTTGGACAAAAAATAGAAACTAATAACATAAATTATGAACGTTTTGATGTAGCAACTAAAGAACAATTTAATCAATTAAAACGTGATGTTCGCGCCACTCGTATAGCTGCTTTTTTTGCTAGAAAATTAGGTAGAATTAAAGATACTGAATACAAATTACAATTACGTTTACTATTTGCAAATTTATATTTTGCTAGAATGCAATTATATCAAGCTAAAATGGTTAAAATCAGCGATATATTAGTAAATGATGAAAGCTCAATCATTAAAAATATACATAAGTTAATTGTTGAAATTCTAGAATTAGAAAAACAAATTAATGAAGGTTATATAATTAACCATGGCAAAAAAAAAAAATTAAAGCCTAACAAAATATTAAAATTAATCAAAAAACAAGACAAAATACGATATAAATTACTAAATCTAACCACTTTTGAAAATAGTAATGAAATCACAAAAGGTTGTACTTCCAAAGGCAAAGCATTTTTCTTTAATAAGCAAAAAGATTTTATTTGTATTCTAGGACGATATCGCAAATATGAATCCAAATTCAACAAATATTTCAACAAATTTAAAATCGAATTAGAAGGCTATTTTAGAATATATCCAAATTGTGAGGGTGCCATACGTGAAATTAATATAAAATCATTAGATATTGCACAAACTGGTGATGAAAAAGGATTATTTCTAGATGAAACAAAGTGTGATACAGCAACACTTTATCAAACACACGCAAAATCTTTTTCTGAAATAGTAAAATCAAGTACAACCCAACTAGGCGAACAATATGTTGAAAAAACATTAGGTAAACAAGCACAACTAAGTGAAAAATATATTAATAGTTCCAAATCATTAGAAAATACAGTTAAAAATTTCAATGACAAACTACTTAAATTCAAAACACATTTTAAATTATTGGAATTTTTTGGTATACATCGCTATCCTGGTTTATTCCCTCGAAAGAAAATTGCTTTTCAAGGTCTAAGAGGTGGGAAAAAATCATATCAACTAGTCAATCCAGATAAACTAAAAGCATTATCTACCGATAAAGTATTCGTCCAACAATTTTCTACAATGGTTAAGAACATCGCAACTCAAGGTAAAGATATATTCCGACCATTAGATAGTGAAATTACTAAACTTATACCTAATATTGTGGTTAAATCTACTATATCAGAACCTATTGCATCTACTGCACCTACACCTACACCAGCACCCACACCCGCACCCGCACTTATAGATTTGAAAACAACTCTAAATATATTAAGTATTAATGCAAATAATTTTGATTATAAAACAAAAGCATTAAAAGCATTTTTCCCTGTAGGTGTAAATACATTTACCGATTATCCAATTATAATATGTATTAATAATGGTTCGAATGAAATGGTTAATCGCGACAGTAGTTTCTGTAATATATTTCTAGAAAATATATACATTCCAGTTGCAAGCTCTAATCACGGTTCTAGCGATAAAAAAAAATACAATATTATATTCTTACGTAAAGATGCAATTGAAGATATGCCAGATAATCCAGACTACTTATTAACATTACAACCGATAGACCAATCATCCCGTTTTGTCCTAAATGAATTACCCGAAGGCATGCTCCTAGAAAACAATCAACGAAGCTTCACATCTACCAACCTAATATTCAGTGATACTACTGCAGGTAAAGAAGGTATTAATATTGTATGTACGGATTTAGTAGGTAGCAATCCTGCAGATTTATACCACGCCAAGAAAATCATTGATTTCAAGCTTCGTACTAAACAGCTAACAACTATTCTAGAAACAATACAAAGATTCAATGGTCGCAACCCTGATTTCATAGTAGGAGATTTAGGTGGTTGTGATGAAACAACAATTAACAACCCAATTGACCCATCTGCACCTGCAGTACCAATAGCAACTACATCTGAAACATATTTGGAACATATTTGGGATTATTTCAAAAAGAAATATACTGATTTTATACCTAACTTTGAAAATGACCAAAACAAACTAAAACTATTTTTTACTGATGGTTTTGATTTATTATCCACATCAAATGGATATAATTTGGAAAGTTATATATCAATTACTCCAGGTCCCAATTATACAAAAGCAGAGCTACAAACATTATCTAATTATATTGCCAGTAGTATAGCAACTATAACAACCACATCATCAGGTAGTGCACTTGTACCAAATATTATTGCTACTCCAGATAAGATTGCTAACTATGGTGGTAATTTACCTATTTATAAGATGTATAATATATCTGCAATTGCAACTCAGCAAATAGGCAATCCTACACCATTACAAGGTCGCATTAAACTAAAGGAGAATGTCAAATTATTTAATGAAAAGGAATTGCAAAATATAATATTATCACTAGACCAATTGATGTCAGTATTTGCATATGGTAAAGTGCCTTATATGCGACGTGATTTGGGATGTTTCAGTTTGCGGGATAATAATTTATTTGGTAGAAGAATACTTCCAAAATTGTATCCACCTAAATTATTTAGTGGAAAAGGAAAAGCTATGATGAAAGATTCAATTAAAAGCATCAAATATAAGAATTTGGATAAAGTTCTAGCTATGCCGGAAAATGCAGAAGGTATAGACCAACTTAAAACATTTTATACTATGAATTTCCCTGCTGTTATAGAATGCTTCCTATTCCAAAAAGCCGGTTTCTTTTCTGATTCCGTACGGAAAGATGAAGCCATATATTACAGTGAAAATCAGGTTATTATGTCAGCTAATACAGAAGGTCAGATAGAAGAAAGTCCTACATTTGGTAATAAATTAGATTTGCTTAAGCAAGAAGGATTAGTTAATCCAGATATTGCATTGCGAATGTTCATGATGCCTTCTAGTCATATTAAACTAATTATGGATATTGATATTCGCAATGAGATAAAAAATCAAGTTAGTGCACGTGATTTTAAAAAACTAACTAAGATTGCATTACAGAAATTCTATGGTAAATATGCTATTGATTTGCTGGAGAAAAGACTTTCTGAATTATTGCAAAATAGTTCATTAGGTACTAATAATATTATTGCATATCTACTAGAATTAACTCCCGATGGTAATCTTAAGAATCTAGGTGATGGGGATATTATTCTAGATTTATTTGAAATGATATTTATATTCCTCCGAATGAAATTTATTGATTATCAAATGGAATTGTATGATGTAGAAACCAAAAAAATAGAAGAACCATTGGTAGAAATTGAAGATACCGCAAAAGTATCTGGCAAATATAAATCTGAAACTACCGATACATATGAAAAAATCACCGAGTTAATTACCCTTCATGATAGTCCATTAATACATTTACTTTATCCGGAAAAGGTAGACCGTAGTACACCATTAAATCCAGTCCTTGTAAAAGATGCATATAGTTTAACAGAATTAGTAAAGGAATTAAAACATAAACCAATTAAGGAAAAATCAATTGATGAATTAGAAAAGGCGGGCTTAGCTGGATTACAATATTACGAGGCATATTTAGCATATTTATTAGGTGTTCGATTAGATAAACTCGCTCATGTATTAAAACGTCAATCAATATCTGATTCACCTGACGAATATTTGGTTTTCTTTACTAAAGATTTGCCAACAGATTTGGATGATTTTATTAATAATGCTACAACTTTACATAATTCTATCCAAACTGGTGATATAACTGATGTTCAAATTGGAGATAAGATTTATGCTAGAATAAAAATACTAGTTTCTAGAATTAAGCAAGTTAATAATGAATGGTCTAAATATTTCCAATATGTAATTGAATTATTAAAGTATTATTATACTACAATCCAATTTATGATAATATATGAAAAAACTGAAGAAACAGTTGAAAAACACGATGATATTTTAGCAGAAGTAGAACGTATTCAAAATGCCGTCTTTGTAGATAAACAAGATAGACCTAGTTTTATGTCTAGATTAAAAGCCCTCCCTTACAAACTAACCGATGAAATGGAATTAATTGCTAATCAGATTGACCAAATTTATAATCGGATTAAAAGTAAATTGCAGTCTGATGTTAGTTTTGAAGTTGCAAATACATTTAAGTCATCAGCCGCATATAGTAAACATAAAATAATTGAAACTAATCCAATTAGTGTATTTAATATTGCAACTCGTACTGCATATGCTTTGTTTAATAAGATTATTGAATTAATTACTGCAAGCACAACTCCCAGAATAAATTATGAAAAGATAATGCAAATTTGTGATGCAATTGAAATTAATTTTGCAGAAGTAATTCGTCTAAGAGATAAGGCGAATGCACATTCACATTCTGGTAGCACCCCACACCATAAATTGGACAAAGAAGATTTAATTTATATTGAAAATCACGAAATACTTGCTCAAATGTCCCGTCTAATTTGGAATATTTGCAATATTCTTAATAAAGGTATAACATCATATGATTTAGTTAATCCTACCAGTGCGGGCACACCAACACCAATAGAATTAACTAAACTATTTGGAACCATTATTTCTAATATTGCAAAGATGACAGATAAGATAGATAGTAATGTTCAGGAAATTAATTATTTTATGATGAAACCCGTTAATCTTATTGTTAATTTAATGTATTATATGACGAATGTATTTACCTATAATAATGAAACCCCTGACGAATTAGTTATTAATGATAAACCAGGTAAAGGTACAGGTACAGGTACAAATATGCCATTATACAAGATTTATAAACAAATACTTAATATAGGTGGCAATGAAACTGTATATCGTGCAATATTCAATATTAGAGATAATCATAATAATGGTAAAAATATTAGAAATGATTTGGCTAAAAATATCATATCTAATAGTAAATTTGGTAATTTATATGATGAATATTTAAATCTACTTAATTCCAACAAGAACGATATTATTGGCTTAGATATTTATATTCCAATATTACAAGTTAATAATTTATTGGAAGAAACTGTTATTAACATAAATAATACTACTAAGAAAGTTAGTTATAATGATTTCTTAATGGAAAATATGGTAGGATATCAACAAACTGATGAAGAAATATGTAAACTAATTCGTAATTTTCAATCTAATGATGATTGTTCCAGTAGTGATAATGCAAAGAAATTAAAATATGAAGTTAAGTATAAACCGTCAATATTTAATAATTATGTTGGTTCATATTTTGACACAACCGTGCCTCCAACACCATCTGGATTATCACCCGGCCCAACCTACTATTCAATAAATAAATCCCGGAATAAAGAAAATTCTATGGTGTATTTATTTTTAGATGTGCTAGATTACTATAAAAAAAACCCAACAGAAATAACTGCAATGCTAAATGAGACTAAAACAATAATTGATAATGCTTGTAATGCTGCAAATTTTAATGCTGGGGGGGTACAACCTTTTCAGGATGGTTTTGAAAAAATGTTGTTCAAACAAGATGATAAGCTGGGTGGTATTAACAAAGGAAATCAATATAAGTTTGAAGACTTTAATACAGAGATAAGAAAGATATTTACTAATGGTACTTCAAAAACTGATTTAATTAAATATTTATTAGATGGTACTGGTACTGGTGCTGGTCAATATCAAAATTATCCTAGAACTCGTGAAATAATTCCAACTGATAAAACTATTAGTGGTAATAATATAAGTACATCTGCAGCAATATATGATAATATTTATGACTTTAATTTCCTAGCTGTTTTGAAAAGATTAATGTACGTTAAAAGATTTCATGATATGAATACTACAGGTATTCCAGATTATACTCTGTTCGTTAATGAAAATCTATATGGTTCAATAATAGACGAAAATCTGTGGAATGAAACTAAAAAATATATTAAATTTGGAGTTAATTATTTTAAACAAAATGTTTTCAAGAATTATGAAAATAACTATATTGATACATCATTTCTGCGTGATTATTTCCTAAAAGTTATATATCAAAATTGTGCTTTGGAAACACAAGATAAATTAACTAAAAAAGATAAAATAGAAATAATTATAAAAGTTATCTATACACTATCCTATTTGTTAAATAATGAACTGTCTGATGTTAAAGATGACCCGACTAAATGTATGGAATTTGCATTTATAATATTAGGTATTTCATCGATGGATAAATTTATGCCAGCAACGTACTTCAATATTTCTCATATCATTAACAATTCCAATAATTGGTTAGATGATTTTGTTAACAAATTCTTCAATGAACACATAAGTTATTATTTTGATGAAGAACACAATAAAGTTGAAAACATATCTAATAAAATCGTCCAAGATTATTCCAAATCATTAGCAATTTATAAAGCTAACCTATTTGCAAATGAAGTTATTACAGCTACTACTACTACTACTAACTTATCAGACAATACATACAAATTTATGGAATTTATTAAAACATTTACATTACCACCTAATAATGATATTTTAAATGATATAATTACAATTAACCATTTAATTAAGAAATTAGAAATATTTATTGGTAACGATGGCTTACTTTATAAATATACCGATATTGTTGATAAAACAACTAATCCATTTGATGGCAGTAATCCTACATTACATCCATATTATATAGTTGATTTTCTAGAACAAATTAAATTTTATGAAGTCAGTAAAAAAATTAATGATATTATTACTACTAAACTAGATAGTACGGTTCTGACAAAGTATACTCCTGCATATACTGCATTAATTACTGGTAACAATCCAGGCAATATACAAAAGTTTTTGTTAAACAAACCTCCAATACCACCACAAATAACTGCTGTTAATAGCACTCCTATTGTTAATGATGGTACGGATTTAACTTTTTGTTATGATAAAAATAGTTATAAGTTTTCGATTGAAAAAGAGTTAAATACTTATATCACTTTATTAATCGACGTAAAAGACTTACTTTTCCGGAAATTATTCGAACAATTTTTCGGTGATAATAATTATTTACCGACACCAACAACACCACCAACAACACCTACAACACCACCAACAAACAAGAACAATACATATAATGATTCTACGGGTGCATTATATTATCACAATAAGATGATGAAACATTTACTGGATTGTGTTGAATTTATAATTAGTTATAACAATGTAGATATTGATGCCGCAAATATTGATAAATCTGCTAATAAAATACGGGATAATATCATGATGATATTTGATATATTCCAGAATGAATTATCTAATACAATAGTACCAGCATTTACATTAACTTCCACAAAAGGTAAAGAATTAATTAAAGATATTACGCAAAATATTGAAAAAGTTATTACTGCGCCAAATAAACCTAATTATGAGTGGCAAGTGGGAGTGGGTAGTTCAGATAAGGCAATATTTGATTATATTTATACTTTATTGAATGGTAAAGATGAAGAGAATAATTATTATATGTTAAGTCATATTTCAGATAAAGATGAATTTGAAAAATATTCAGATGATGCTAGAAAGAATGATGCTGAATTTGCTAAGTTTTATGATAATATTATTATAAAGGGATATCTGTTTAATAGTATTGATGTTAATTTATATAATCCTGAAATACAAAGTATATTAACTGATCCTACAAAAACAGCATTGGGTGTTTTATCAACACCAGGACCAGGACCAGGACCAGCACCACCACAATTTAAAAATAATTCTGTATTATTTTCATATTTTACCAAAAATATGTCATTACCTTATTTTGATTATATAAATAATTTATTCGCAGATGTTAATTTTTATTATAATGAAAATCCTGTTGTTGTAAATAATAAAGATAATAATATATACAATTTTGTTGTAAGAATTGCAAAAATAATTCAAATTATTAAAGGATTATCAGATAAAATAGGTTTAAAATTTATATCGAATGGAGCCCAGATAGATATGAGTAGTCCTACTACTACTTCTGCTTCAATAACACCAGGATCCACGTATATAGATGATATTAAAAATAATATTAATGTTATAAAAGAAAATTATAAAGTAATTAATAATTATAAAATTGATGACATTATTAATAATATTAATAATATTAATAACCATTTTGGTGAATGTAATAAACATTTCTTTATTTTTAATTATATAATCCAAATATTAAATCCAAATATTTTCCAAACATTAGGAAATTTCGAATTAACAAATCTTATTGATACAGAAATTATTAATGATGAAGTTGTAAATAACTTATTTCTCAAGATAAATGAATTTTATGAAAAAACAATTAAAGATACTGATTTTACTATTATACAAACATTAATTGCAGAAATTAATCAAATATTTACAAGAATTATATCAAAAATAACTACTGCCAGAGAATTATTAATAAGAGGTTATGATGCTTACGTAAAGTACAATATAGATAGTGATAAATATAGAATTATCAGAAAACCAAATGATCTTTCGGTATATACTACTATTCGTGATACTTCTGGAGACTTTAATTTGCCAGAAGAAGTAAATGAATTATTCCTTAAGATTAATAATGAATATAAATATGCAGAACAATTATTGAATGGTTTAGAAGATAGTGTTCGTGCATTATTTAATCTAATACCTTGTAGTTTAGATAATCAATATATTGATAAATCATTAAATCATCGGAATAATTTATTTATTGCAACAAATGTATTAGGCTATATGAACACTAAATTATTTGATTTTAATCTTAAGAATACTACATATTTACAAAATAAATTAAATATATTGACAAAATATTGGCCAGATAATATTGGGTTAGCTAATAAAAAAGATTTGGAAGATGTTATGAAAACTATGGAATATATTATGCCTTATTATAAAAAAACTAATATTTTTAGCATTAAAGAAGCTGATCCGGCAGATTACAATATTCCAGATGCTGATGCATCCCAAATGAAAATTACTAAGTTTATCAATCCTACATCTACACCTCATACACCAATAAATCTGTCTGCACAAGAAAGATGTCTAATATGGACTTATCCATTATTTAATTTTAATTATGGTTTGATTGCAACAAAATCAATATTAAATCAACCATCACTAAATATTGTTAAAAATATTATTATGCGATTTGTAAAGGATAATTACACTATTCCAACAACATCAACGACACCCTCACTTTTTCTAAAACAAACAATTATGGATGCAATAACTAAAAACTTGGATACAGCTATGCAAACTAAAATAAAGAATATTAAAACAAATTATATTACAAATATTGCTAATTACAAAGTTGAAATTACTAATGCATACAAAACTATTATAACACTAATGAAAAATTATAATGATAGAAATCAAAAACAAATTAAAGATATGCTAGATTATTTCACTGCACCTGCTGCACTTACTGACCCACTCACCTTAAAACCGACAATAACCAACGACCAATTGAATGATAAATTAGGTAATTTAATGAATGATATTATTAATAATTTTGCAAATATTTCCAATATGAGAGAAATAGTAATTCAATATATTATCCAAATATTCCAGAAATACGTTATTTATTTACAAAAATCAGGTAATTATTCTATATCATTAAATCAATTTGCAAGAGTATTGGATGACTTTAATACTAAATCTGGTACTGGTACAATTGCTGACTATGCTTTATCAATTTACATATCTAAATTATTACTAATATTGAATGAAAATAAAGATATTGATGACCTTAATGATACTGCCAAATTAATAGATTACTATGATAAAATATATGTTTTAACTACACCATCACTAACTATAAATGAGGATATTAAATTACTTACTAAATATGATAATCTTAACGGTTTATCAAATATTACTGAGTTATCAAAATATACAAATAACCCAACCAATGATTTTTATAATGAATTTAAATATATCAATCCAACATACTTTGATATAATTATGAAAACGTATTCCAAGATAATTACAAAATCAACTACTATATATAACCATAATCACTTGATAAATGTTTTGACTGATAATATATTAAGTTTGAATATTAATGATATTGTTGATGATATTGTTGATATAGTTGTTGATTTTTCAGGAAAGACACCAAAGCACGGTACAGTATTAGATTTAGTTAAAGCGCATGTATTTATCGAAAAAATAGTTAAGTATAAATCAATT
>Ga0214921_10002666_pt1 | contig 28584 bp, 17 predicted proteins | sample LL1505_MetaG_FD_177992 | JGI IMG/M metagenome (GOLD analysis project Ga0214921, IMG submission 177992) | Freshwater microbial communities from Lake Lanier, Atlanta, Georgia, United States - LL-1505 | ecosystem: Environmental > Aquatic > Freshwater > Lake | place: USA: Georgia | collected...
TTGAGCGCCATCTGCTCCTTGAGCGCCATCTGCTCCTTGAGCGCCATCTGCTCCTTGAGCGCCATCTGCTCCTTGAGCGCCATCTGCTCCTTGAGCGCCGTCTGCTCCTTGAGCGCCATCTGCTCCTTGAGCGCCATCTGCTCCTTGAGCGCCGTCTGCTCCTTGAGCTCCATCTGCTCCTTGTGGTCCTTGTGCTCCTGTATCTCCTTGTGATCCTTGTGCTCCTGTATCTCCTTGTGGACCAGTAGCACCTTCAGCTCCTGTATCTCCTTGTGGTCCTTGCGCTCCTGTATCTCCTTGTGAACCAGTGGCACCTTCAGCTCCTGTATCTCCTTGTGGACCAGTGTCGCCTTGTGCTCCTGTATCTCCTTTTGGACCTGTATCGCCTTGAGCTCCAGTTGCTCCAACAATTCCTGTATCACCTTGTGGACCAGTAGCACCTTCAGCTCCTGTATCACCTTGTGGACCAGTAGCACCTTCAGCTCCTGTATCTCCTTGTGGACCTGTATCGCCTTTTGGACCTGTATCACCTTGCGCTCCTGTATCTCCTTTTGGACCTGTATCACCTTGCGCTCCTGTATCTCCTTTTGGTCCAGTATCTCCTTGTGCTCCAGTGTCGCCTTGTGGACCAGTATCACCTTGCGCTCCTGTATCGCCTTGTGGTCCAGTGTCTCCTTGCGCTCCGGTATTGCCTGTTTCCCCTTTTGGACCCGTATCTCCTTGTGCTCCGGTATCGCCTTGTGGGCCAGTATCTCCTTGTGCTCCGGTATCGCCTTGTGGGCCAGTATCTCCTTGCGCTCCTGTATCGCCTTGTGGTCCAGTGGCACCTTGTGCTCCGGTATTGCCTTGTGGACCTGTTTCTCCTGCTGCTCCAGTATTGCCTTGTGGACCTGTTTCTCCTGCTGCTCCAGTATTGCCTTGTGGACCTGTTTCTCCTGCTGCTCCAGCAGATCCAGTATCACCTTTAGGACCTGTATCGCCTGCTGCTCCGGAGCCTGCTGGCCCAGTATCACCAGTAGCACCACCAACTGATGTTTGTCCACTTGAATTTGTAAATTGTATATTTCCATCATTTGTTGTTGATATCTGTGCTGCTCCAAGATATATAGTGCTTCCTGCTACATGTAATGAACGAAATGAAAATCCGGTTGCTCCTAAATCATATAAATTATCAGTATCAGGAACTAAAGATGTTGTTATTGTTCCATTAAATGTGCCTGTTGGTCCAGCTTCACCTGTATCACCACGTTCACCAGTAGAACCAGGAGAACCATCATTACCTGTCGCGCCTGTAGCAACATTAGATACAACTAAACCCCATATTAATGGACTTGTATCTGGTTGCTCTCCAATTGAAGTTGCTACAGTTAATACATAAGCAATTCCATTGTATACAACACCGTCATTTTTATTATAAGTAGTTCCACTATCATATGAACCTAACCAATTTACAATAGCACCAGAACCAACTGGACCAGTCATACCAGTTGGACCTAATGAACCAGTTGAACCAGTTGATCCGACATTATTTAATTGTGTCATTATAATTCTTGTAGCATAATTACCACCTAATATATTTATTGTATTACCTGATGTTTGTTTTAATACTACTCTTAAATCATCACCAGATTTTAATACTACAGTTCCACTAAAGAAATTATTTGATATATTGGTTATTTGAGAAACTGAATAATTGTCAGAAGAACTATTATTTTTTCTTATTTGTATATTTACAGTTGTGCTTACATCTAAATATATTGTTCCTGTTATTAATATTGACATTGTTGTATCTGTATTGTTTATTAATATACCAGTTGTATTATCATATGTAGCTTGGAATAATTCAAATGTATTATTAGTATCTATTGTATCAAATATAATTGTTTGATCTGTATTATCTGGAATTGGCGTATTAGCTGATACATAATAACCTAATGTTGCTAATGTACTACTGCTTCCGGCTGGACCAGTTGGACCTAATGCTCCTGTGTCTCCAGTTGAACCCATTCCAGTTGGTCCTGTGAAACCTGTAGGACCTGTTGGACCTGTTGGACCTGTATCTCCTGTATTACCAGTATCTCCTGTATATCCAGTATATCCAGTTGGTCCGGTTGGACCAGTATCTCCTGTATCTCCCGTATTACCTGTATCACCTGTATAACCGGTTGGACCAGTTAATCCTGTGGGACCAGTTGATCCTGTATCTCCTGTATCTCCAGTTGATCCTGTATAACCAGTTGGACCTGTTGATCCTGTATCACCTGTAGAACCCATCGCACCAGTATCACCAGTTGATCCAGTTTCTCCTTTTTCTCCAGTTGGACCAATATCACCAGTCATACCAGTATCACCTGTATATCCAGTATCACCTGTATTTCCTTGGAATCCAGTTGGACCTGTATCTCCTGTATCACCAGTTTCTCCTTTTGGTCCTGTATTTCCAGTATCACCAGTTGCTCCTGTATCTGCTTGTGCTCCTGTTGGACCAGTATCACCTGTTTCTCCTTTAGGCCCTGTATCTCCAAGTCCTGTTGGACCAGTATCTCCTTGAAAACCTGTTGGACCATAATGACCTGTATCACCTTTTGAGCCTGTATCTCCTTGTGCTCCTGTATTTCCTTGAGATCCAGTTGGACCAATATCTCCGGTATCTCCTTTTATTCCTTGGGCTCCTGTGCCCCCTTGCGCTCCTGTATCTCCTTGACTTCCAGTTGGCCCAATATCACCGGTATCACCTTTTATTCCTTGAGGGCCTGTATCTCCTTGAGCTCCTGTAAATCCTTGAAGTCCTGTTGGTCCAATATCTCCGGTTTCACCTTTTATTCCTTGAGGACCAGTATCACCTTGCGCTCCTGTATCTCCTTGACTTCCGGTTGGTCCAATATCTCCGGTTTCACCTTGTATTCCTTGGGCTCCTGTGTCTCCTTGAGCTCCTGTAAATCCTTGAGACCCAGTTGGTCCAATTTCTCCGGTTTCACCTTTTATTCCTTGAGGACCAGTATCTCCTTTAGTTCCTGTATCACCTTGAGATCCAGTTGGTCCAACATCGCCTGTATCTCCTTTTAATCCAGTCTCACCAATGGGTCCAGTTGAACCTGTATCTCCTTGAGATCCGGTTGGTCCAATATCTCCTGTTTCTCCTTTTGGTCCTGTTTCACCTTTTGGTCCTGTATCTCCTAATCCAGTTGGACCAATATCTCCAGTTTCTCCTTTTGGTCCTGTGTCTCCTTGTGCCCCAGTATCACCTTGATTTCCGGTTGAGCCTGTATCTCCTTGTGGTCCTGTATATCCTGTTTCTCCTTTTGGACCTGTATCTCCTAAACCTGTAGGACCAGTATCTCCTTGAACACCAGTATTACCTATTGGTCCAGTATCTCCTAAACCTGTTGGACCAATAGAACCTGTTTCACCTGTATAACCTGTATCACCTTGAAATCCGGTTGGACCAATTGAACCTGTGTCCCCTTGAGAACCTGTTTCTCCGCGTGAACCTGTCGCTCCAGTATCTCCTTGAGAACCAGTTGGACCAATTGAACCTGTTTCACCTTTTGGACCTGTATCACCAAGACCTGTTGCTCCTGTATTTCCTTGATATCCGGTTGGACCAATATCACCTGTTTCTCCTTTTGGACCTGTATCACCAAGACCAGTAGCACCTGTATCTCCTTGAGAACCTGTTGGACCTAAGTCTCCAGTTGGACCTGTTTCTCCAACTCCAGTTGGACCTGGAGGACCTTCTGAACCTGGTGGACCTGCTACACCGGTATAACCTGTTACACCTGTTGGACCAGTGGCCCCCATTCCAGTAGGTCCAGTAGATCCAGTAGGTCCTGTACGACCAGTTGATCCTGTAGCTCCAGTATTAGTAGCAGCTCCACTAATACCAGTTGGACCTGTTACCCCTGTGCGACCAGTTGGGCCTGTATTACCAGTGGCACCAGTATTTGTTGATTCTCCGCTTAAACCAGTTGGACCAGTTATACCTGTTGGTCCGGTATAACCTGTTTCTCCAGTTGCTCCAGTATTAGTTGCCTCTCCACTAATACCAGTAGGACCTGTCTCACCAGTTGGTCCGGTATATCCTGTCGCTCCAGTATTAGATGCTTCGCCATTTTGTCCTGTTGGTCCCGTTGGACCTGTTGAACCTGTCGCACCTGTATTAGTAGCAGCTCCACTTCTACCAGTTGGACCTGTCGCACCAGTTCTACCGGTTGATCCGGTAGCACCTGTATTGGTAGATGTTCCAGGTGGACCAGCAGGACCAGTTCTTCCAGTTGAGCCTGTTGCTCCTGTTCTTCCAGTTGAACCAGTCGCACCTGTATTTGTAGCTAATCCTGGCATACCAGTTGGACCAGTTCTTCCTGTTGGACCAGTACGACCTGTATCACCTGTAGCTCCTGTATTTGATGCGAAACCTGGAGCACCTGTTGGTCCAGTAGGACCAGTTCTACCAGTTGAACCAGTTGCACCTGTATTTGTAGCAATACCTTGTGGTCCAGTCATACCAGTTGGACCAGTTGATCCTGTGCGACCAGTAGAACCTGTCGCACCAGTATTTGTAGCCTCACCACTAATTCCTGTTGGACCTGTTGTTCCGGTTGGACCTGTTGAACCAGTAGAACCAGTATTTGATGCGGTTCCTGGTGCTCCAGTTGGCCCGGTTGAACCAGTTGCCCCAGTTCTACCTGTTGCTCCGGTTGATCCTGTTAAGCCAGTTCTACCAGTTGGACCAGTGCCACCAGTATCACCGGTATCACCAGTTGGACCAGTTGAGCCGGTTCTTCCTGTCGCTCCTGTATTCGCAGCAACACCACTTTGTCCAGTTGGTCCAGTTATACCTGTGGGACCTGTGCGACCTGTAGAACCGGTTCTTCCAGTGTGTCCAGTATCTCCTTGCATTCCCGTAGGTCCAGTTGTTCCTGTTGGACCAGTTCTTCCGGTAGCACCTGTTGAACCAGTTATTCCAGTATCACCAGTTATACCAGTAGGGCCTGTTGAACCAGTTCTTCCTGTAGCACCAGTAGAACCAGTTATTCCTGTATCACCTGTTATACCAATTGGACCTGTTGGACCAGTTCTTCCTGTTGAACCTGTTGATCCAGTTGAACCTGTAATACCAGTTGGACCAGTACGTCCAGTAGCGCCAGTGTTTGAGGCTATACCTGGATTTCCGATTGGACCTGTATTACCAGTAGGACCTGTTATACCAGTTGAACCTGTTGGACCGGTTGATCCTGTATTACCAGTTGAACCAGTATCACCTGTAGTTCCAGTTGGACCTGTTGATCCAGTTGAACCAGTTATACCTGTTGTTCCAGTTGATCCAGTGGATCCTGTTGCTCCAGTAGTTCCAGTTGATCCTGTAATACCTGTTGACCCTGTTCTACCAGTTGGTCCGGTTGGACCAGTTGAACCTGTGGTGCCTGTTGAACCAGTTATACCAGTTGAACCGGTTATACCAGTTGGTCCTGTAGGACCTGTTGAACCAGTTGAACCAGTTGAACCTGTTGAACCCGTTATACCAGTTGATCCAGTTGGACCAGTTGGACCAGTTGAACCTGTTGAACCAGTTTTACCAGTTGGACCGAGAATGAAAGTTTCTTGATTCATATTTATTCTTGCTGTTGTAACTGTTAAATCTGCGTTAAGATAGTTATCTAAGTGAACTACAAAATAATCCATTTCTGCTAATGATAAAGTAATTGTCATATTAATAAAAAATTGTTCATTATCAGGAATTGGAATATAAGTTTGTTTACCCAATATAGCTCCATCAATACCTTTTTGTATGTATACTTCCATAAATCCAGTTGGTGTTTCTGTCGCAATTGTAATATGTAAATATATTGTTACTACTAATGTTAATTGAAATACAGATTGATTTTGAAATGCTACATTAACATATGGAACAACATCTATAATTCCATTACTTAATTCTGAATTAAATCCATCAAATATTACAATATCAGGAGTATTCATCTGAATTACTAATGGAGTTATTTGATCATATACTCCTAATGGTAATGGCCCTTGTTTTCCTAATGGACCGGTTGGACCTGTTGAACCTGTGTAACCTGTTGAACCTGTGTTACCAGTTGAACCAGTTGATCCTGTTAAACCTGTTGAGCCTGTTGCGCCAGTAGCACCATAAACTACTGACCAATATTGTAAATTTGTAGGATCTTGACCAACTATACTTGTTAAATTAATCATAACATATGTAATATTACCAAACCCGACACCATCGTTTGGAAAGTATGTTCTTGTATTATCATAAATACCAACCCAGTTAATAACCGCATTTAGACCTCTTGGCCCAGTCATACCAGTATTACCTGTTGAACCAGTCGAACCGGTTAATCCGGTTGGTCCAGTCGCTCCTGTATTTGTAGCAGAACCAGCTGGACCAGTTTGACCAGTAGGACCAGTTCGACCTGTAGCACCAGTATTTGCTGCTAAACCTCCTGGACCCGTAGGACCACCTAAACCAGTTGGACCTGTATCACCAGTTGTTCCAGTTGAACCTGTCGCGCCAGTATTTGCCGCTGTTCCTGCTGGTCCTGTCATTCCAGTGGTTCCGGTTGGACCGGTTGAACCAGTTGGACCAGTTGATCCTGTTGGACCTGTTGAACCTGTATAACCGGTTGAACCTGTTGATCCAGTTGAACCTGTTGACCCAGTTCTTCCTGTAGCACCAGTAGATCCAGTTATACCTGTTGTTCCTGTTGGCCCAGTTGGTCCTGTATCTCCAGTCGCGCCTGTATAACCAGTTGAACCAGTTGAACCTGTTCTACCTGTGGCACCTGTATTAGAAGCTTGTCCTCCTAAACCTGTTGGACCAGTAGTTCCACCAGAACCTAAATATGGTAACACGCGACGTGATACTACACAATTACCTGCTGATGATTTTTTGTCATTTACCAAAACCCAATTTATACCATCTTTACTGTATGCTAAGTTATTACCAGATACTGTTGGTAAATAATTTGGTCCAGATCCTAAAGGTGAAACATTACCAATTGTAATCCAATAATAGCCATTCCATCCTATCGCAAAACAACCACTTGGAAATAATGTAGCAGCATTTGAAGATGGTTGCCATGTTATTCCATCATAACTGTATTCAATAACATTTCCAGTTCCAGTAGCATTCCAATTACGACCAAATGCTGCTACCCACATAAATCCATTCCAATTTACTCCATAACAATAATTACTTCCGTTATTTGTTCTTGCTTGGTTCCAAGTCATTCCATCATAACTGTAAATAATTGTAACTGCTGGTCCACTTCCAGTTATAAGCCACATACGACCATTCCATACTATTGAACTTACTGCTCCATATGATCCATTAGTTCCTCCACTAAAATAAGCACTTGCAGCAGTTGATTTTACCCAATTTATACCATCATAACTGTATACTATATTTCCTCCATTTACAATTGTGCTTCCTTTTCCAGTAATCCACATAGGTCCATTAAATCCAACAGCTGTGAATGATAAATCACTACTATTTGATGGAATCCATGTTATTCCATCATAACTGTATGCGATACCAGTTGAGGAACCAATACCAACAGCAACAAACATCCATCCGCTCCAAGCAATACCATAGCAAGCAGTTGTAAATATACCATTTGCTGATGATGAACCACGCCATGTTATACCATCTGTGCTGTAAGCAATACTAAATGTTGTTGCTGAATAATTACCACCTCCTACCCATAAAGCTCCATTCCATGCGATAGCATTTACATTTCCTAATACTGTGATTGGACTTGGTGTCTTTAAATATGTCTTTCCATCATATGTATAATCACCTCTACCACCAATAATTGTCATACCTTCACTTGATAAAGATGATGTAGTTGATGAAGAATTTGTTGTATATTTAGAACCACCGCGAGCCGCGATAACATTACATGATGAATTAAATATACCACTCGCATTACCAATTACTGACCAATTTATACCATCATAACTGTTTAAAATTTGATTTCCAGATGATGACGTACCACAAGACCAAATTCTTCCATTCCATACAACTGAGTATCCATATGTTCCAACATCATATATGTTTGTTTGAGTCGCAAGTGTCCAATTTATACCATCATAACTGTATATTAAACCTCCCGCTTTTGGTGCTGATTGAGTTGCTGCTACTCTATCACTTGCAGCAACATACATATATCCATTCCATCCAATTGATCTAACATAGAAAGCTTTTGTAGATCCAATATTTCCATTTACCCAATTTACACCGTCATAACTGTATACTATAAAATTAGTTCCATTACCTCCAGCAATCCATACTGATCCTGCCCAGATAATAGTATTACATACAATTGTAAATACAGTATTATTTAATGGAACCCATGTTTGACCATCATAACTGTATGCCATTGTTTTAGTTGATAATGAACTACCATCTAAACCACCACCAGCAACCCACATATTTCCATTCCAAGCAATTGCCGCACAAAAACCATCAAACAAATTTAAACCATCATTAGTATTTAGCCAAGTTATACCATCGTTACTGTATATGACGTTACATACTGATACTGAATTTACAGTTGTTGATCCTCCAGCAAGCCAAATTGATCCGTTCCATGCGATAGAATAACCAGCATTTGTAAATGTATTTCCTGTCGCAGGAAACCACCAAATACCATCAGAACTGTATGCCATTGTATGTGTTTGAGGACTTACTGGAATACCAACTGCTACCCATAATAAACCATTCCACGCAATTCCATTTGGTTGAATTATAATTGCTCCAGGATGATTTGTTGTTGTTCCGACAATTGAATATGTATATGTAATTCCATCAAAACTTGATGCTAAACGATAAATACCTCTTCCACCAGCAACCATAAAACTTTCTGATAATGATGATGCTCCGGCTGCTCCAGGAGAACCTGTTGCGCCAGGAACACCAAAACCAGTAGGTCCTGTTGCGCCAGTATTTGTAGCAAAACCATTTGTTCCTTGTTGACCTCTTGGACCAGTTTGTCCCGTAGCACCTGTTGGACCGGTAGGACCTGTGCGACCTGTAGGACCAGTTGAACCTGTGCTACCAATTGAACCTGTTATACCAGTTGCACCAGTATTAGTAGCTATACCAGGAATACCTTGAATACCTCTTGGACCTGTTGAACCTGTTGATCCAGTAGCACCTGTTAATCCATCTTTTCCGGCAGCACCAGTTTGTCCAGTAGAGCCAGTTGAACCTGTTGAACCGGTTGCTCCGGTATTTGTAGCAATTCCTTGTGGGCCAGTAGCACCTGTCGCACCAGTAGCACCATCTTGACCCATAAGATAATCTAATTGTGTAATTGCCATATTTCCAGATGATAATACTAAATTTCTATTTAGTGTATTATTTTGATATAAGTAAATACTAAATGAATCTCCAACCGGTAGAACTATATTAAAAATTGTTTGAAAATATGTTTCAAATGTTGACGATGGAGAAAAACTTTGACGACCAATAATTAGTCCATCACTTGTTCTTAATGCCCAAATATCAATCTTAAATGCTATAAAAATAGGAATTATAAATTGAAGACCAATTGTTAAATTTAATGGTAATACAGCAGTATTCTGATATATAGCATTTGAACGATTTATTAAAACTGTGCCAATACTTTGAGCTGTATTTATTAAATCTAATGTTATTTGTGTGTTTACATTTGATAATATTGTTACGTTTGAACTATTATAATATGTTCTTATTCCCATTGATCGAATTGTTCCTGCTGGACCAGTTGATCCTGTTGAACCTGTTGAACCAGTTTGACCTGTCGCACCAGGAGGAGTCACTAACGCTGGCCCCATTCTACCTGTTGTAGCATCGTAAACTACGAATGTATTCGCTGATACACCAGTAAGGTTACGAGTGAGATAAAAACTGTTATCTACTGTTGCTGTTACATCTCTACCTAATACAATAGAATTACCTACGTTTGAATCAACATTCGCACCTATTAAAATGTTTCTTGTGGCACTAACTATACTATTACCACTATCGTTTCCAATTACAATATTTCTTGTTCCTAATACATTATTTTTTCCAGCTCCTTGTCCAAAAAATAAATTATTTGAACCAGTTTGATTATTAGCACCGGCATTATTACCAAAGAGTAAATTGTAATTTCCAGTTGTATTATTTTTACCTGAATCAACACCAAAAAATAAATTATTTGTTCCAGATGTATTTAAATTTCCTGAATTTTGTCCGATAAATGTATTTAAATTACCAGTTGTGTTATTATAACCAGCACCTTGTCCTAAAAATGTATTATAACTTCCTGTAAGGTTATTATATCCTGAATATTGTCCTAAAAATACATTTAATGTTCCAGTAGTATTGTTAAAACCAGAATTATTTCCTACAAATGTATTATTACTTGTTTTATTGAATACACCAGCATTTTCACCTAATATAGTATTATTTGAACCAGATACATTTGTAGCACCAGCTCTATGACCAATCGATACGTTATTATTACCAGTAGCATTAAAAGTTCCAGCACCATAACCCACATATGTATTAACATTACCATTAGTTGTAAATGTGCCAGAATTAAATCCTAAAAATGTATTTTCAATACCATAATGTATAATATTTCCATTATTTGTTCCAATATTCATGTTTTCATTTTGATTATTTATAATATTACCAGCGTTTACGCCTATAAATATATCTGTTTTTGAAATATGAATATTACCTATATTGCTGACTAAATCAGATGTCTTATCATATTTTCTAAAATTATCAGTTACAAATTGATTAAGCATTTCTTTATGTAATAAGTTATATAAAAAAATTAAATTTTTAATTCATTGAATTATATTATAAATAATATGATTATCATAATATTCATAATTAGAATTTAATAATATGCATTATATTTGTTGATACAATTATAAATTTATATTTTTTTATCACTAATAATTATATAATGAATTTTCTATTTATAATTTTTAATATTTTAATTCCAATAACAATATCTACATGTAATGATAATATTGCTGTATATAATGATTCTTGTCCAAGTAGTTTCTCAATTCCTGACTGTAATTATATAAGTTCAAATTTAGATACCATTTGTGGAACTATTGCTACTGGTTGGGAAATACTTAATGGAAATGATTGTCATATTAAAGGCACTAATTATGGTTGTAATTTTTTAGATGGAACTAATAGTTCATCCAATCAAGTAATGTGTTGCTCTCAATTAACTGTTTCTTCTACTTCATCACCAAGTGTATCTGCCTCGGCTGTAAATAGTGCTTTATTAGTGTTAGACGTTTCAAATAATTCAACTAATACCATGGGAATTAGTGTAGGGCCAAGTGGTATATCAACAAAAACTTCTTCACCAACAAGCTCATGTGCTTATAGATCTTATAATGCTGCTAACGATTTTTCCGGAACTCAAGGAAAAAATGGTTGGTATTATGGTTATTATAATAGTGGTGTTTGGACTCAATTTACTAATTATGCTATTTCAAGTACTGGCAATGTTGGCTCTGTAGTATCTTGGAATTATAATTCAGCTTCTAATGGTATTATTTCTTCAACAATGATTATGCAAAATGGAGCAGTATCATGTAATACACCAACTTATGGAAATATTGCTCCAGTTCTTAGATGGTATAATCCGATTGGATCATGTTATCAAGATATAACAATATGGATCACATTAAATGGTAATTCAAATAGTGCTGGATCTGTTGTTAGTTTATCTGTTAATGGAGTAGTTATTTATAGTATGACTGGTGTTCCTACAATAAATTCTTATTTTAATGCTTATGGAGCTCGTAGCGTTGAACTTTCAGTTGGTCCTGCTAATAGTAATTGTGATTATGGTCAGACTACATATTCTCTTATAATAAGTGCGATGGGTTCTTCTAATACAGTTATACCTAGTAGGAGTGTAAGTGTAAGTTCTAGTTTTTCTCCTTCTCCAAGATTTTCTACCTATAGTTCAAATACAATAATGAATACTAATTCAATTGTTAAATCTATTTCTAATACAGCATCTGCTTCAGCAACTGCTACTGTTTTTTATTTGGGTAATTGGACTGATTTAGGACAAAATAATTATGCTATGGGAGATATTGGTATGATTGGATCAATGACCATTCGTAATTGTCAAATGAATTGTTGGCTAAATCCTTTATGCGGTTTAATTGTTGTTACTAATCCTTGTAATACTATTTCTTTAGATTCAAATGATGTTAATACTGTTGTGTGTGGACAATGCTGGCTCAAGTTAACTTCTGGATGGGTTATTAGTGCTGATTCAGTAAGTAGATCAATTATGTTATATGACAGAGTATATCCACCCACAACAACTTCTATAAAAACAATAACCAGTAGTGCGAGTCCGTATCCAACCTCATCACTTGTAATGTATAGTAGTTATAATATGTGTAATAATAATGGATTAACAATTAATTTACCGTTTCCAGAAAGCTATACAATATTAAGAACAAATGAACCCGGCACTAATTATGTAAATAATATGAATTGTGCTATGACAATTGGCGGCGGAAATGCTAGACAGGCATTTCAAATAAATATAACAACATTTAATACTGAAGGATGTTGCGACTATTTTAAAATATTTGATGCCTCCGGCACACAAGTATTTTCAAGTTCTGGAACTGCTATCCCAAGTGTATTTTATATTAGTTCAAATTCTATTAGATTACAGGCAATTTCTGATGGAAGTGTAGTATTAAGTGGTGTTGTTGTTAGGGTTTCTTTATATTTATTATCAGCATCACCATCTCCTTCTGCTAGTAATTCGCCATTTGGATCAAGAACATCAAGTAGCTCCGGATTGTCGAGTAATTCTGGATATCCAAGTAATACTATGACAAGTTCTCAATCATTATCAAAAACTTCTACATCATCTGTATCTGTCAGTAATTCAGCATATAGTTCAATCACAAACACACCAATTCCGTCTATTTCAAAATCAGCAAGAGAAACTTATTCATCTAAATTTACTAATACAGACTCATCAAAAACAACAAATTATCAAACTTTATCTGGTTCAATAAGTATGACCCCAACAGCAATAAAAAGTAATACTGCTACAAGTTCTCCAAGTATAAGTAATTCTCCAAGTGTATCACAAACATCTTCTAAATCAAATTCTAATTCTGCTTTAGCGAGTGCTTCAATTACACAAACTATTACATCATCTTTATCTTGGAGTATTAAGCCAACACTTTCAGTATCATCAACTTATTCATCATCTATAAGTCCATCACAATTTATTAAATTATCAAATAATGAAATAGGAGCAAAATTAGTAAATTCATTTATTGGAAATAAAACATCATTATCATTAAATGAAACTACAGCAATCTTTCATTCAGTAAGGAATTTACCAGCAGCTCAAATTACACACTTATTAAGAACTGCTGGTGTTTTAACTCTGGTTGGTAATCCAGATGTTCCTTTTCAAATTTCTACAGATACTTTTTCTTTTCATGCTCAAATTATACCTCCTAAACCTATAAATGTAAGCACATCTAATTTAAAACTTAATATACCAAATTTAAATATATCCGGATCAGCAGTAAGTATTATTACATGGAATGAAAATCCATTTCAAGTTGGACAAAAATTAGATACTAATGTATTAAGTGTAAGTGTTTCTAAATTATCTGGACAAGAAGTGCCAATACATAATTTAACTGAACCATTACAATTTAAATATAAATTAAATCTTGATCCAACTGATAATCGTATTGATATTGCTACTTATAAAATTAATTGTTTTGATAACCTAAATTATAAAATAACTGCGAGCGGTCCAAGTTTTATTAATTTAGCTAAAAATAATTCTAATTATATTATACCTTGTTATGATAAAAATTATTCAATTGGATGTGCTTTAAATGATACATTAATAACATTTAATTGTCCAAAACCAGAGTTAAAGGCGAAATGTATGTATTGGAATACATCTCTTGAAATGTGGGATGATCAAGGATGTTCAGTTGTTAGTGTTACTAGTTCTGAATTAATTTGTAATTGTTCACATTTAACAGATTTTGGATCAAGATTTGAAGCAGTATATAAATCAAATAAAGATATATTTGCTGATGCTGCAAGTGTATATTCATTAGAAGGATTAGAAAAATATAAACAATTTTATATTACTTTTGGAGCATTGGCAATTTTTGGGTTTATTACATTTGGAATTGGACTATACTTAGATATTATATCAGCAAATAAATATTATCAATCATTAATAAAAATACCAGTTATTAAAGAATTAAAACAAAAAACAGGATGTTTAATTGATATTTGTTATGAATATTCTGTTTCTTTTAGTGAAAATAAATATGATAATAACAAAATATATGAGGATGTAAAAGAAGATAAAATAAGAAATGAAATAGAAAGTGAAAATAAAAATTCAAGATATAATACATTTAAAAGATTTGTATCAATTTGGTGGAATCGTCTATTATTTCAACATTCTCATCTTAGTGCCTTCCTAAGATTTGATCCAAGAATGCCACGACTATTCAGATTATTAATCATCTTTGTAGCACAATTTAATTCTTTATTCCTTACAGCATTTTTATATGCTTTTAAATATGGTGATGAAACAGTTGGAGCAGATGTTGAAACAATAACATTAGTTGAAATTATTACACTTGCTGCTATTACAGCAGCATTAAATACTCCTTGTATAACAATATTAATTAGAATGACTAATTTAGCAGGAATAGCAGAATTTAAATGGAGATATCCAATATTATATGACGAACTAATAAGAAGACATGACTTTGAAAATGAATTACTTTTATTTACTAATGAAGAATTAGATGTGCGAAAATTAAATATTATTAAATTTAAAAATAATAGAATATCAAATAGAAGTAAAATTAATAAAAATCAAGAAGATAATAATAATCATAATCATAATAATTTAGGCGCAGGAGGTGATACAGAAGATGGAATAATTAATTGGATTTTTTCATATTTATGTTTTAAAAAAAGAAAAGATATTCTAAAAGATAAGGGAACTATTGAAAATGCGTATCAAATTGCTACCAAACCTTATCCTAAAACTATTAAACAACCAGCATATTATTCTTATTTTCCATTTCATACAAGAATTGGAGGACTTATTTTTTGTGTATCTATTGGATGGTTTATATGGTGCTTAAATTATTTATTATTATTTGCGGCACATCATCATAGTTCAGTATCAACAAATATGTTAACATCATTTGGAATATCTGAGATAACAACAGTGTTTATAACTCAACCAATAATATTATTTTGTGTTATGTTAATTACATATGGAATAAATATTGTGATGAAAAAATTAAAATGTACTAAGAAAGATATAAAGATTCCATCAATTTATTATTTTTCAGATCCTTTTATTAAACCATATTCTACCATTTTATCAACATCTTTCGCATATAATGTATTTTTAAATAGTCCAGCTAATTTAATAGATTTGGTCACTAATGATAAAAGCGTGCCAAAGAATTTAGGTTATGCTACATTAAATGGTATAATTGAATCAATTGAATCAAATGAAATAGATAAGATAACAATAGATGAAAGACATGAAAAGATTGTTGAATTATATGAATTATTAAAAGATGAAAAAAAATTAAATAAATTAACAAATATAATTTATATTAATGATTTAGAAGAATATAAAAGTTATGATTACAAACATAATAGTATCCTAATTAAAGAAATAACAAATAGTGATTTTCATTTTTTTAAAGTTAATAAAACCGTTAAAAATCGTTCATAAATAAATTATTATCTAATATATTATATAGAATACAAGATAATGGAACAAACTTTTGAATTTATTACAAATTTAACACCTTCTGTTTTAGCAGCTGGCACTACTGTTAGCACATTTTATAGAGAAAGATCAGAATTAATTACATTTATTATAAGCATTCTTAAAGCATTAATGATTTTAATTTCATTTAGTTATGTAGCATATTTGTATTATGGAAAAAATCAACAAGTTAAAGAAACTTTATTATGGATCATATTAATTGAAAAAGGAGTAACCTTAATTTTTGTTCTTGTTGGAATTTATTTAACTTATAATAGAACTAAAGAAGTTATTAAATCTCAAGCAACAAAGTTAAAAAATGATATTAAATCTAAAATATTAAAGAGAAATTAAAGATAAATTAAAGTTAAAAAATAAATATTTATTTTTTAATTTTATTTAATTGACACATTTTCAGTGTGCTGCCTGAGAGAGACAGAAAGAAGTAGAGAAGGAATCTGCATGAAATGACAAGCACGACATCGTCTCGTCTATCTCTTCGATTACATCCAAAGGCACACTAAAATTTTTCCTTGCCTTTCTCCGAACCTTATTGCGAGCTGATTTTCCAAGCCCACAGTTAAAACCAATGTTAGCACTCTTTTGCTCTAATACTTTGGGTGGCGTCTTAATCACCAACTCTGTGTTTTTGCTCTTGGAGCTGACCGGAAATTCAGGAAAAAGGGAAACCAACTCCGAGTCAATTTCGTCGGTCCCCCAAGTTTGTGCTCCCAACGAAGCCATCATTGCCTCTCGGTAAGACATTTGCCCGGTTTACGGCGAGTAGGGCATTATTAAAGAAGAGAGAAACGGGATAAAAAATTTTTTTTCAATTTTTATTATAAGGAGTATAATGAAATATTATTTTTGTGATTTTATATGTAGTCATATTTTATGTTGTTTTTATAGAAATGATATATATAATTATGATGATAATAGTTCTGATGAAGAATTTAATATTAGTAATTATAGTTCGGATAGTTCGGATTAAAAACTTTAGAATGAAAAATCTTTATCTACTTCAAAAGCCCATTTAAATTTTTCTTGTAATGATTTATTAAATATCTTATCTATAGGTATATCATGTTTTTTCATAAAAGATACTGTTATTCTCGGATCTATATAATTTATCTTTGATGTCCCCAATGATAAATTCTTTAATTCTTGTTTTAAATCTAATTTAATCTTTAATTTCTTTATCTTCTCAGTATACTTATTTTGATCTTTAGCATCCTTCTTTTTATCTTTTAATTCTTTAATTTTATCTTTTATTTTATCTGTTTGTTCAGAAAAATTCTTTGATATATTCTTTTGATGATTACATAATAAAGCAACTTTAGCATTTGCTTTGTTAAATCCATCCATCAATAAATCAAATTTATCATCTTTTGTATAGTTATCATATTTCTTAGTTATATTATCTAATTCATCCGCAAATAAATTACTCGCATTATATGTTCTAAATACTTTCGCTGTTAATCCATTCATAAATGTCTTTAAATATTCATTTAAATCAATTGTCTTAATTTTATCAAATATATCGTCATTCTTATTTTTACCCTTCTTTAATTCAATTAAATTGTTATATACAGAGGGTATAACAGTAAATGTTCTTACATATCTAACACTGTCTTTGCCCAAGAAATCTAATTTAATTTTATTATCTTCTAAATTCTCTATATGTTCAACTCTTAATGATACTACTCCAACTGTATCTGCTTCATCGTCTCCCTTTTCATTACCAACTCTTAAAGCAAAATTATCTATAAAATATAATGCTGTTGATAGTTGTTTTATCTTTTCATCCTTACTTTCTAAATTTTCATTATTCTTTTGTTTTATTCCCCTAATATGTTTCTTTAATTTTCTTGCTAATTCAAATTTTTCTAAATCTCCCTGTGCTTTTACATCTGATTTATCTGATAACCATACATATTTAGTTTTTCCCGTAATTTCATCTTTCCAACTGGCTAACCAAATACTATTTTTTTCATGAACAATTGCTCCCCATTTATGTCCCTTTTCTACCGGAGGTATTGGAGCATCCTTACTCAAATTTAATGTTATGTCTTCGGGATAAACCCTCTTTTTAATTCTTCCTATATGAGGATGACATCCTCTTCCTATAAAGATTGACGGAGGTTCAACTAAATAATTACCAACTGGTTGGGGCTTTCCATCTAAATAAGCAGTTTTATATTTTTCAGTATCTTTTTCTTTAAGGACCTTTATTTCTTCTTTTTCAGCTTTTGATAAAGTTTTCTTTTTTTCTCTTAATTCTAAAATATATTTATAAATTAAATTAAAATCACAATTTTCTAAATCTTGAATAATATGATCTTTTCCTAATATCTTCTTCCAATCTTTAAAAAAATTCTTTTTAAATTTATCTAATTTATAATATTCTGTATCAATATAACGTGAAAATATTGTAGCATATTCTTCGGCATCTTCTTTTAAAACAATTTTTTGTCCTTTATAAAGGACTGGAATTTTATGAGGAACGTAAGGAGGAGAAAACATTACTCCATTATGAGTAAATGTTGTCCATTTAATTTTAACTTTTCCACCAATTGATCCACCAGTTTTTGAATTAAAATATGAATCATATTGATCGTTTAATTCCTTAAATTGTTTATATATAAAATAACGCGCAAGTAATAATTTCTTACTCATATAGTAAATTAGAAAAATAAAAATTGAAAAAAATAATAATACTTAATACAATCTATATAAGAAATTCCTTCATTAAATCATGTCGATTAGCTTTGCTCTACCACGCGATGCTCAAGGCGTTGTAACTACACTACTTTCTACTCTTCATGGTGCGCACCTTAATGGAGCAGGCATCTTTTGCTTTTTAACTATACGAGATGCTCGCGCGTTGCGATCAGTTAACCACGAGTGCCTAGAGGCAGTCACGGCATTTCGCTGGAATGACAATAAAACTCGTATTGCTGGTTCCCTTGCTGCTTGGCGTATGTCCTTTCCATTTGCGTTAGCTGCTAACGTGCGAAACCGAACTGACCTCCAAGACAAAGACTTTGAGTATCTCTCTGGTATTAAGGTACTAAATATGACTGGCTGCTCAGGGATAACCAATAATGGTTTAGCTCATCTTGCGGGTATTCACACACTTAATATGAGAAAATGCAACAATATTAATGATACTGGTCTTGCGCATATAACCGGTATCCAATGGCTTGACATATCAGAATGTAAAAATATTACTGACGCAGGCCTTGCGCATCTTCATGGCATTCACACTCTTAATATGGAAAAATGTGATTATATCAACGATGCCGGCCTTGCGTACCTACATGGAATTCACACGCTGCGCATGAACTACTGCTATCAGATTACTGACGTCGGTATTGCTCACCTTCGTGGTATTAAGAAGCTGGACATAGAGCGATGCAATAAAATTACCGATATTGGTCTTTTGTATCTTGCTGGCATCCACACATTGTATATGAACAATTGTCAAAGAATTACCGCGGTCGGACTTTCGCACCTTCATGGTATTCATACTCTGCACATGAACTACTGCAACCGGATAACAGATGATGGGCTTGCGCACATTACCGGCATCCATACGCTTAGTATGATATATTGTGATAAGATTACTGACAGGGGCCTTTCTTATCTTAAAGGGATCCATACTCTAAACATGGACTCTTGTCGCAAGATAACTGACTTAGGTCTTGCATACATATCTAGTGTCCACACGCTTGATATAGAGGATTGCATCGAGATAACTAACATTGGTATAGCAAACCTCAAAGATCTTCAGAAGATAAATATGACTGGCTGCAATAAAGATGCCATTACTGCTGCCAGATTACGCGGTATTACAGTTAAGTATAAAAAATAAAAATATTAATTTATTAATATCTTTTTTATTATAAAATAACTTAAGCAGAAATATTAAGAATTTTATCTAAATACTCCATCTTTATTTTCATCTGTTTTCCATTCATTTTTCCACTATCTTCTAATACAATACAATTATATTTATGTTCTAACATATTTGTTAAATGATGATAACATTCATTTGGATCTGAATATGGCATTATTTCTATTATTGTGATTCCTTTCTTAGCAAATAACATATTAGTTAATCCAGCTCCATGTGGTCCTATTATTATTTTAGCTCTATTAAATAATTTAATTGTTTCTGTAACACTTAGCTTTGCTGAACTATCAAATTCGATCCATTCTATTGTTGGATATTTTGTTCTTAAATAAAAAACCATTTCATCATGATTTATTATTTTTCTTTCATGTTCTGCTCTTTTAATTATAATACCTATTTCAGAAGATGATTCTGGAGTCAAAAATAGATTTTCTTCTAATAAATTCTTTGCCAATAATAATTCATGGCAACTTGGTTTTCCGGATAATGATATATTTGTAATATAACATTCTTTTATTTTATACAAGACACTTGGATCATTTTTTATAATAGGATTCTTTATTTTAAATTTTAGTAGTTCTAAAAATTCCTCAATATATTTATTGTTTGTATTAATAATAATTGGTAAGGATGGGTCGTAGAGGGATAGTTTAATTAAATTTGGTATTTCTTCTGTTATAAAATGATAATAATTACTTCCCCATATACTTAATACATACCCACATTTTTCAATCTCTATTGTCTGTTTAATTTGAATAGAATTCAAATACTTTAACATAGAATAATAAATTAAGTTATCACCATAACATATAACATTTTGTTTCTTATAGATACTCATTACATCAGAATATGTGATTGTATCATTATTCGCAAAATAAGTTCTAAAAGTTTTTTCATGATTCAAATACATTTCAATGATCTTTTCACCAGTGATTGTATATGAACTAAAATTGTATTTATATTGATTCGCATCTTTACGAACAAGAATATTTTCACCTGATATATCTAAATTATTTATAGTAGTCATTTATTTATTTTATTTATATTGTCTTAAATATAAATAAAATAAACTATACTTAGCAACCCTCTCTTAAACCTATATTATCTTCTAATTCGTTAATATAATAATCAACTAATGTTTCAACATCTTTTTCATCATAATATAACGTTGTATTTTTTAATTTATTTTTTAATACTGCTTTACCATACGTATTCATATATTCTAATACTAACTTTAAGTGATTAATACTAACATTATTAATATTTTTATAAAATTCATAAACAGTTATTGAAGAAAAATCTGTTAAAAGTTGATTTTTCATATTATCTAAATCAACATTAATTAACCTAAAGATTTCAGTTAGGTTTAGTTCCTTATATTCTTTCTTTGTGAGTGATAGAGTTTGAAGTGAATTAATTATATCATCCATTGATGATTTTTTGAATAAATTATATTTTTAATATAGTTAATAATATTAAAAATCAATTTTTTATTATTTCTATATAAACAATTATTAATTATATATTATAATAATAGGAATGTCAAAACGTAGATTATCTTGGACAGCACGCCCACAAGCAGTTTTTAAGAAACTTAAGGAGCTAAAAGAAGATGAAACAAATGATGGAAGTGATGGTGAAGGAGACATTGATATCAGCAAGTTATTTAAGGGTCCTTCAAATCCTGCGTGTTATACTATTGATAATAATATTTATTTTAATGATGAAATTAGTATGGAAACAGTAACAACACTTAATAAAGAACTTCGTAATCTTCAAAATAAGCTTTTGATGGTTTCTATTAAGATGGGCATTGAACCTCCTCCAATTAAATTACATCTTACAACATACGGTGGTTCTATTCATGCTGCTTTTTCTGTAATTGGATGTATTAAGTCAAGTCGTGTTCCAGTTCACACAGTAATTGATGGTTATGTAGCATCTGCTGGAACATTAATCAGTGTATGTGGTGTCAAGAGATATATGCACAAGCATTCCAGTATGTTAATCCATGAACTACGTAGTGGAACATGGGGTAAAATGAGTGTGATTGAAGAAGAATATGAAAACCTTAAAAAGATGATGGGTAAGATTAAGGATATTTATTTAGAACATACTAAATTAAAGAAGAAGGAAATTGATTCTATCTTAAAGAAAGATAATGATTGGTATGCTGATGAATGCCTCAAGAGTGGTTTAGTTGATGAATTAATTTAAAATAGGTTAAAATTGAAGATAAGATTTAGCTTGATTTGCGAGATATAAACTAAATACACTTACAAAGATTCCCCAAGAAATATCTATTATTAGAACATTTAAATCCCAATTTTTAAATGTTGTCATATTTGTAAATTCGTAGGTTCCATAGATTGCGAATCCTAAGATTGCTGCTTTAAAGTAGGAAGGAGGTTTAGAAGAATTAAAAATAAGAAAATAATAAGAGATTATCATTACAATATAAGCTGCTAAAGCGGCATATTTATTAACTACCATTGGAGAGTTTTGAATTTTAGCAATCATTGGACCAAACATAATTGAAAAAATTTGTATCCATACAATGTCTAAAATAAGAAATATAAGAGCGAATAAGATAAATAAAGTTGTGTTCATATAATAATATAATATATTATATTATTTTATTTTTTTATTAAGCTAATTTTTAATTGAAGAATTCTACCTTCATTTAAAGGCTTATTTTCATTTTTAATATCATAATGTTCTAAACTTTTATCATTATTATTTAATTTTTTATATTTTGGATCATTGATTACTCTATCTGATCCCATATAGCTAGATACTTCTTTTTTTCTATAACGTTCTATTAAGTCAGAATAATCTTTATAACCATTAGAAACAGTTAAAATTTGATTATCTATAAGTATTCCGGTGTGTGTCTCTATTACTTTTTTTATATCTAATATTTTTGTATAATTACTAACAGTAAAAATGTACATTTTAGGCGTAGCAGCATTTTGTAGCAAAAAAATATTAAAAATATTAAAATTAGAATTTATTATATCCTTAGTTTTTTTATATTCTTCTGATTTTTGATCTAAATCTAATAATTGTGAAATTTTTTGTTTTATTAAAATAAAATCTACTAAATTAATCTCAATAAGTTCTCCTCCCATTAATCTATAAATTATTATATAAAAAAATTGAAAAATTAATGTATATTGGAATTCTTTAGTAAGAGCTCATAGACAACGCGCACCATGCCTGCCTGCTCTGTGTGTACAGCCAATCCGGTGCCTGGCGCATTGAATTGCCCTGCGTGCGAGTATTGGCCTTGCGCAATGTGTTCGCTGCGTAACCCGCCAACCGCTCCTGTGTGTGGCGCATGCGACGACCCGCGCAAATGGCAAGCCCCTGAGATCCCGCCTGGCGCGCCATCCGAGACGCCTTTGCCTCGGTTTGACTTCAAGCTGCTTGAGCTGCTGCACATCAACCAGGCGAAGGCTGGCGGCGGCGGTGGCGGCGGCGGCGGCGGCGGCGGCGGTGGCGGCGGCGGCGGCGGCGGTGGCGTTGTCCAGGGCATCATCAACACCGGCAACACCTGCTTCGCGGCTGCCGCGTTTCAGATGCTGCTGTGCGCGTCCATCCTGAAGGGGCTGTTCCTTCGCCCTGACCTGACGTCCTTCGTGCGGCAGACCTTTTCGGAGGGCTGTGCGGGAGACCTGGCGCTTGCGGTAGCCGGCTTTATGCGCGCCGCTGAGGCGGGTCTCGGCCCTCTGAACCCGCGCGTGATCCTGGACGTGGTAGGCCGAATGGGGTCCCTTGGCGCCGAGTATGCCGCTGGCAGGGCGCACGACGCGAGGTCCTTCATGATGGTCTTGCTTGACGGCCTGTCTGAGGACACCAAGTTCCCACGGTCTGGCGATGGCCTGGACTGGACAGGGGTGTCCTTAAGCAAGCACCGCTTTTCGCCAAACTCCCCTGTGCGTGACCTCTACGGGGGCATCAGCGTGAGGAGGAAGGTGTGCACTCCGACGGACGGCTCGGCTGGCTGCGTGCGCGAGTTTCGCGAACTTCAGTCGGTGTTCCTGCTTGGAAGTGGAGCAAGCGTGCTCGAGCGCATCGCCAACGAAGGCCGCACGGTCTCTGACGAGGAGTGCCCCTGCCAGGGCTGCCACAAACTTGGCACGCGCACAACGCGCGTGTCCTGGGAGAGGCTGCCCAACGTGCTGCTGCTCGGGATTGAGCGCCCGCCAGATGACCGCGACAGCACGCACTGCACAATCCCGCGCGAGATCCAGAGCGTGCGGGCAACGGGCATCCTCAAGTCTGGCGCACTTGACGCGTCATACCAACTGCGCGGCGTCACCCTCCACGCATACGGGCACTACAAAGCGGCGGTGCTCGCTCCGGGTAGCGACAAGTGGTCCCTGTGCGACGACTCGCGTGTGTCCCCATTGCCCTTCCAGGCGGTGGAGTCCGGGACCATCGACGGTTTCGGCGTGACCATGGCGATGTACGTGAAAACTGGCCAGGAGTGGGCGTGCGGGTGCTGCACGCTGCTTAACAACCAGTCTGCCACCGAGTGCGTGGTCTGCGGGGAGAAGGCACCCACGCACTCGCAGGCAGTTTGCACGGTGTGCTCTTTACGCAACCCGCTTGGCGTGAGCCAGTGCGAGCTCTGCAAGAAGTGCATTTGAGGAGGTGCTGTAAAGGAAAGGGGGAAAAGGGGATATGTGTAATAGGACTTTTTTTCGGGGGTGGGGTCTGTGTGTATTAGGATATTTTTTACGGGGAAAGGGGGGAAAAACCAAAAACAAAAATAAAACTTTTTATTCTTGTTTTTAGTTATAATTAAAAAATTATTTAGTGACCTACGTCTGCCTATTCATTTTTAGTTATATAATTAAAAATTGAGCCGTTGATAGGCTTTGCCAATCTTCCTACCAATTTTTTTTCAGAGCCTAAAGACTCTACTATAAAAATTGAAAAATATTTATTTACTTGGCTCTATAAAATTTATTATTTCTCTTTCATGGAGCCAAGCTTCATCAACATCCTCTTCATTGCTGCTCTTAGTGGCTACAAAGAGGATGCAAATCCATTTAACGCACTCTCACATGAGACATGGGATAATGTGATGCTGTGGGCAACTATCAAAGACCTCCAGCACGGTCCATTTCAGCGAACTCGTCTGATGTACGCGGCTAAGACAGGAAATGTTCAGCGTGTAAAATGGCTTTTGGCACGTGGTGCCCTTCTTGACCTAAGAAGTATCGGTGGAATGTCAGCACTTGATCATGCTTGCAGAGAAGGTAAGTTGGAGGTCGTACAAGAACTTGTTGCTCATGGCGCTGCTATTAACCCTGTAGTCAACAACAAACCACCACTGTGGTATGCGTGTATGCATCCAACCAGCGATGTGGCATTGTGGCTGATTCAGCAGGGAGCAGATGTAAGTAAGGAGTGTATATATGAGGAATCTGAATCGACTGCTCTGCATACTGCCTGCTGTGGTGGGTGTATCAACGTAGTGGAAGCGCTGCTGGTCAATGGAGCTCCAGTTAACTTGGGAGATTATTATACTCCTTTGTATATCGCTTCTCAGAACGGCTATTTAGAGATTGTGCAGATGCTACTTAAATGGGGTGCCAAAGTAACCGAGAATGACTTGCATATTGCCCTCCAAATGCGCCGCCTTGAAGTAGTAAATGAACTGATTGCGCAAGGTTTTACCGTGAAAGATGAACTTAGGCGCAAAGTTCTAATAAGTGCCAGCACTGCTGGCAGCTTGGAGACAGTAAGATTGATGCTAGATTCGGGGGAAAAAGCAGATAGACACCTTTATGATCGCGATGGTAGTCCTCTGTACTTGGCCAGTGCTGAAGGCCATCTGTCAATAGTTATAGAGCTACTTGCGCGAGGTGCTCTTGTAAATAGAGAAAAGCGGGTTAGCCCTCACGTAGATTATACCCCACTGGATATTGCGCGTAAGAATAACCATATGGAGGTAGTAGCATATCTCATAGAAAAAGGAGGAGTCTCTTATGAGGCTCGCAAGCCATACTAAAATAACGCTGTCGTATCGTAAGAAATTAAAAACAAAAATAAATTTTTTATTTTTGTTTTTATTAAATTTCTATAAATACATTCAAATACTAAATTACAAAAAAATTGAAAAATATATTAATAAGCACATCCTTTTTTTTTTAATATGGGTTGATCCATACACAGCTTTCAATTTTCAGCCATGGAAACCACCTTTGTCTTTATCCTCTTTGTCGCCGCACTCGCTGGCTTCAAAGAGGACACTAATCGTTTCCTTTTACTCTCCCATGCCACATGGGATGATGTTAGGTTAGGAGCTGTCGTCAAGGACATCCAGCATGGTCCAAAGCAGCGCACGCGTCTCATGTTCGCTGCGCAGGCAGGAAAAGTTGACCGTATGAGATGGCTTCTGGCACGAGGAGCACGTCCGGAGCTAAGAGACGCGGATGGAATGACAGCTCTTGATCATGCTTGCAAGGCAGGTCAGTTGGAGGCGGTGCAGGTGCTCGTAGCACATGGAGCTGCTATTAACCCTTCTGTTGCCAACTACACACCTCTCTACGTAGCATGCCAGTATGGTCACTGGAAGGTGGCAATGTGGCTGCTTCAGCAAGGTGCCAACGCAAGTGCTGTGTGTTTTGGTGGTGAGACTCCTCTGCACGTTGCCTGCTATGGTGGCTGCCCTACAACAGTAAATGAACTGCTGATCAATGGGGCACAAGTGGACGCAGTTACATCAGATGGATATAATCCTCTGTACATCGCGTCTCAGTACGGCCATTTGGACTCTGTTATTTTGCTGCTAGACGCGGGGGCTGTTGTGAACCCGGAAAATCTCATGCTCAATCCTTCTCCTCTGTTCTTGGCCTGTAAAGAAGGCCACTTGGATGTTGCCATAGTGCTAGTTGCGCGAGGTGCTAATGTAAATAGGGGGTATATGGGCATTTATGAAAATGGGGAACTTTGGGGTCAGAACCCTCTGAATGCTGCGCATCTTTGTGAAATTAGCTATGAGAAGAGACAGCTGATATCAGAGTTTCTCATAGAACATGGTGGCGTAACGTGGGTCGCAGATAATTAATGCCGCCAAATGACGGTGAAAAAAACAAAAATAAAACTTTTTATTTTTGTTTTAATTAATTTATTTATTATTTTAATTGCTTTCTTAAATTATTAATTATTAAATCCTTAGTGCGAACTTCACTATTTAGACGATTCACTTCGAATTCTAATTCGGTTAATAAAAATTTCATTTTATATATTAAATCTTGATGATGAACACTAAAATTATTAATTCTGGATGATTCTTCATTTAATACTCTTTTCATATGATCATTGTGTAATTTTGTATAATTCACTTCATATTCTAAAAGAGAACATTTATTTGTTAATAAAGCACATTTATTTATTAAGTTTTTATTAATAGAATCAATTTTATTATTTAGAATTCTATATCTTAAATCAATTTGCGCTGTGGAAGGAATATTTGAATACATAATAATATTATAATTTATAGATAAACTTTTATATTATTATATTAATATTATTATAGAATAATGTTATTACAAGGAGAATTTTATTTAGCAAATAATATAGATGATAAAAAAGAAGCATTATTAAGGTTTATAGATGAAGATAATTTAACTAATTTACTTGTGATTGATGAAAAAATAGATACTGATATAAAAATTATTTTAACTAAATTATCAGAAGAAAAAAAATTATATTGTAAAATTGCTATTATATTACCCGATACTTCTAAAATTATTTTTGAAGAATCTGTTAATAATATTGAAGATAAAATTAATATTGTTAAAACAATTTTTATTCGTAAATCTTTAGATGAAATAGCAAGATTTATAATTCATGAACATTGGCCAATTGTAGGATTTTTTTAATTTCTCTTATATTCCGCTAAATACATATCATTAAATCCATTTATATTTATAATGTTATATCCAATACTTTGTAGAGTCTTAAATAGTTCTTCTTTAATTTTTAAAGCAGGAACTCCTTCTTTTTCTTTCCATTCTCCCCAACTTTCAAACAAAATATTTGGATAATTATTCTTAATTAATGTTTCCATTGATCCTAATATAACCTCTTTTTCAAATCCTTCTACATCAATCTTTATAAATCCAATATTCGTTAAATTAAATGAATCCAATGTTTTAACCTTAATTTTAATCTTCTTACAATTTTCATCTTGTTGACTCAATACTTTACATCCATTACCTCCACCGTCTTTTGATCTAAAATAATAATCAAGTGTATCTTCTTTATCACCAAGAGCGTAACTAAAGGGTGAAATCTTATCTTCCATTTCATGTAGCGCGATATTAGCAGCTAAATAACAGAATACTTTTGGATTACATTCAAATGCATAAGTATGATTTGCTTTCTTACCACAAATCCATGAATAAGTTCCAACATGAGCACCAATATCAACAAAATCTTTGTCTGGAGAAATAAAAGTATCAGTAATCCAATGAATTAAATTTTTTTCAGCAATGCCTGATTCAAAGAACCATTTTGCTACACTAATTTCAGGAAAAAATAATAATTGTTTTTCTTTAAGATTTGGATTAGTTTTTTGAAGCTTCATAAATAAAGGATCTTCAGTTTTAGCACTATCTTCACAAAGTAAATACATAAATAATTTATGTTTTTTCTTTTATATCCAGTTTAACAGTTTACCAGTTTACTATGGTTAGGCTAAACTATTATTAAAATCATAGTCAGAATTAAAATTATAATTTTTATAATCTTCTCCTAAAATTAAACATATTTCTTTGAAAATAGATACACATA
>Ga0214921_10002668_pt1 | contig 28576 bp, 31 predicted proteins | sample LL1505_MetaG_FD_177992 | JGI IMG/M metagenome (GOLD analysis project Ga0214921, IMG submission 177992) | Freshwater microbial communities from Lake Lanier, Atlanta, Georgia, United States - LL-1505 | ecosystem: Environmental > Aquatic > Freshwater > Lake | place: USA: Georgia | collected...
TTGAGTTAAATGAAAGGAACCCGATCAAGCAGTTTCACTCCCGATCAAATACTAATGAATTCTTCTGGCTCTTTATCGAATACGAAGCGAGTTTGTCACTACAACAAGTGAACTCGCCGCCATTGCTGCCGCTGCATACATGGGCGTGAGAGCTCCGGCAATCGCAATTGGAATACCGATTACGTTGTAGGCGAAGGCCCAACCGAGGTTGACCTTGATCGTGCGCAGCGTGCGAGTTGCTAACTTCAGTGCACCTACAACTCCCATCAAGTCTGGGCGCATCAAGGTGATATCGGCGCTACCGATTGCTGAATCAGTTCCGGTTCCCATTGCAATACTGAGATCTGCGGCTGCGAGTGCTGCAGCATCATTGATGCCATCACCGATCATCAAAACTGTATTGCCCTGGGCCTTGAAATCTTCAACAACTTTCAGCTTTTCTTGAGGCAGGGTATGAGCGATTACGTTGCTGGAAGGAATTCCAACAAGGGATGCAATGTGGTTGGCGCTCTCCTTGTTATCTCCTGTGACAAGCCACGGTGTAATTCCACGATTGATGAGCGCAGTAATAGTCTCTGCTGCATCTTCTTTTACTTCATCAGATGTTGTAAAGAGTGCGAGTGCAACGCCATCCCACGCAAGTACAGAGACGCTCTCGCCACGGAAGCGAGCTTGCTCAATTCCGGCCACTATCTGCTCATCAAATGGAACAGAGCTATGTGCAATCGCTTCCGGGGTTCCAATGAGTACAACAGGTGAGAAATCGCCGACTGTGATGCGACCACCTACTCCAGAACCAGGCGTTTGTGTGAAATCTGTAAGTGAAGCAAGAGTTGCTCCACGTGAAATTGAATAAGAAGAGATCGCCTTAGCAATTGGGTGATCGTTTGCACTCTCTAGAGTCAGCGCAGTTGAAAGAATCATTCGCTCGTTAATTGAGCCCGCGATCTGGGATCCAAGTGCCTTCTGTGCACTCGTTGGAATCAATACGTTAATGACCTTCATGACACCTGTCGTCAGCGTGCCCGTCTTATCGAGAACAGCAGTATCAACTTCCTTGGCAAGTTCTAGAACATGTGGCTTACGCAAGACAATTCCGCGAGATGCACCGCGGCCTGATGCGACAACGAGTGCAACCGGAGTTGCCAAGCCGAGTGCACAAGGGCAGGCGATTACAAGAACGGTAATCGCTACAGAGATAGAGGTGGAAAGTGAACGACCATCGCCGCCGTTAATCGCAGCATCGAGGTAGTAATACCAAAGAAAGAATGTTCCGATTGCAAGGAGTGTCACAACGGGTACAAAGACTGCAGAGATTCGATCAGCTAAACGTTGAATAGGCGCCTTGGTACTCTGTGCTTCAACGACCATTGCGGTGATGCGTGCAAGCTCGGTATCGCTTCCGATTCGTGTAGCGCGAACAATAATGCGGCCATTGTTATTCATCGCTGCACCGATTACTGATGATCCTGGTGCGATATCTACAGGGATTGATTCACCAGTAAGCATGGAGTTATCAACGGAAGAATTACCGGAGATAACGATGCCATCAGTTGGAATTCGCGCTCCTGGCTTCACAACAAACTCATCGCCAATGACAAGATTCTCGATAGGAATCAATACTTCGAGCCCATTGCGGAGAACAGTGACTTCTTTAGCGCTGAGTGAAAGGAGTGAAGTCAGCGCGCTACTTGCACGATGCTTGGCACGAGATTCTAGAAAACGACCGAGAATAACAAATAAGAGGACGCCTGCTGCAACCTCGGTATAAACCTCACCATCACCCGTTGAGTTTGCATAGATAGACCAAGCAAAGGCTGCAATCGATCCCATCGAAATCAAGGTATCCATTGTTGGATGTTTGATATTGCGAAGTGCTGCGCGGTGAATAGGCCACGCAACAAGAAGGATCAACGGAGTTGTGAGTCCAATTGCAACCCATGCAGTCGGTGAATACAGCGGATGAGGTAGTCCAACGGCGTCGAGAATTTCGTGGACGCGCATATCGATCCACATATGCCAATCCATCACCATGGATATTGCTATCGCCGGAACTGCAAAGAGAATTGCCCAGAATAACGCTAGCGCTGACTTTCTATTCTGTAGTGCAGGTCCTTGGCTATCTGCAAGAAGAGTCGCTCCGTAGCCGGCTGATTTAATCTTGGAAATAATTGTTTGAGTTGGTAGCTCTTCTGGTGCGAGAACATGAACGGTTTCACTAGCGAAGTTCACTGAAGCGCGAACACCGGGAAGTGTGTTGAGCGCTCGTTCAACGGATGCCACACAAGAAGAACATGTCATTCCAGTGACTGAGTACGTCGTTGCCACGAGAGTTGTTTTATCTAGATTTATTTTGATTTCAGGCTCGCGATGGCGCATGAGGTCGATCGAGATATCCTCAGCCACTATTTACTCCCCTGATTGAGGGCTTCAAGAATCGCGCTATGGAGCGCACCATTTGATGAAATTGCGTTAGGACCAAATGGTCCGTCTACTCCATCGAGTGAGGTGAACTTTCCGCCTGCTTCGCGAACAATCAGATCAAGAGCTGCCATATCCCAGAGCGCAAGTGATGGTTCGATTGCCACATCTACCGCACCCTCTGCAACGAGCATATGCGACCAGAAATCACCCAAACCACGAGTGCGCCATGCACCATCAAGTAACTTCTCGAAGTTTGCGCGACGTGCGCCCCATCCTTGAAAATCCGAATACGTGATCGATGCATCGCTGAGCTGAGAAACTTTAGAGACATTTAATTTACGTGGAGCTGGGCTAGCTTTCACTGAGCCACCTTCAACTACAAATGCTCCACCACCGGCCGATGCATACCAGCGGCGATAGAGTGCAGGAGATGAGACAACGCTTGCAACGACCTCTTCGTTTTCAACGAGTGCAATCAGTGTTGCCCATGTTGGTACACCGCGCACAAAATTCTTTGTTCCGTCAATTGGATCAATAACCCAGTAGCGATCTTTGCTGCCGCTACTGCCGAACTCCTCACCAACAACACCATCAGATGGATACTTCGTTGCTATCGCATCGATGATTGCGCGTTCCACAGCTTTATCTGCATCGGTAACGGGGGAGTTATCTGGTTTTGTAGTGATCTCTAAATCAAGTGCTTGATATCGCGAGAGAGAAATAGCATCTGCGCGATCTGCAAGGGTTAAGGCAAATTCAAGTTCAGCTGAATACTGTGGCGACGAATTTCCACCATTAGTTGAGCTCGACATGGCCCAAGTCTATCTTTTGCGGGCGATTAGTCGCCTAGTGAAGGGTTCTTATCCTTTAGCTCGAGCAGTGATCTCAGACTCGTCACGCGTGTAAGTCGCTCTTCATCGATAACACCGTCAGGTTGAACCCAGTCATTGAGACGACACGATGGTTCGTAGTGGCTGCAGTTAGAGAGACACCCCTGCGTTACTTCTGCAATATCGGCAAAGGCGGCAATGATGCGATTGGAATCTAGATGTGCCAATCCAAATGCACGAATACCAGGTGTATCAATAATCCATCCATCATCACCCTCAAGCGAAGATGCCAGCGGAAGTGCGATTGCACTCGATGATGTGTGTCGACCGCGACCTGTAACCACATTTACAACACCGGTAATTCGGCCAGCGTGCGGGACAAGTGCGTTGATGAGTGTTGATTTACCAACACCTGAATGTCCGACAAGGACAGAAGTTTTTCCAAGAAGTACTTTCCGAACACGAGCTAAATCTTCTTCATGTGTTTCTGATGTCGATGATGAGGTGAGAATCTCAACGCCGAGTTTGCGATACTCCTCTACGAAATCTGGCAGCGGTGCTAAATCTGTCTTTGTCATCAGCAAGTAAGGTTTTATGTTCTCGTGGAACGCGCAGACCAAGAAGCGATCAATCAAACCTCTACGTGGCTCTGGATTTGTGACCGCTGCAACAATTACAAGTTGATCAATGTTTGCAACGATGGTGCGCTCTACTTGCGCGGCATCATCGACGGTGCGACTTAGAGAATTACGACGTGGTTCGACGGCGACAATGCGCGCCAACGTTCCTTCGATTCCGCTCACATCCCCAACGAGTTTGACGCGATCTCCAACAACTACCGACTTTGGTCCGAGTTCGCGCGCCTTCATCGCAGTAACAATCACAGCTTCATCTGTAATACAGGTTGTTCGGCCACGATCTACAGTTGTTACAAGAGCAAAAATTGCTCCATCATGCGAAGGGCGATCTTTACTGCGTGGGCGGGTACTCCGTGATGGGCGGATACGCACATCTGATTCATCGTATGAATACTTACTCATTGAAGAAGGCTCGACCAAAGTCCAGGAAAATCAGGGAGTGTTTTGCGAGTAGTCGCAATATTTTCTACAAGTACATCGCCTACAACTAAGCCGATGACAGCCCCAGCTGTTGCTAAGCGATGGTCCTCATATGTATGAAATGTTCCGCCGTGGAGTGAACCATGCGTTGGGTCTATATGCAGAACGCTCTCTTCCTCGCTGACACTTCCACCCAACCCATTAATCTCGCGAGTAAGTGCTGCTAAACGATCGGTCTCATGGAGGCGAAGGTGCGCGATTCCACGTAAGTGTGACGGTGAATCTGCAAGAGCGGCAAGAGCTGCAATAGATGGAGTTAACTCGCCAACATCATGAAGGTCGATATCGATTCCATGAATTGAGCTTCCACCCGTAAGTTGTAGGCCATTGTTTGTAAACTCAACTGTGGCACCCATGCGAGTAAGAATCTCGCGCAATTGATCACCTGGTTGTGTTGTTTGGCGTGGCCAATCTGCGATAGTGATGCGACCACCACAGACCATTGCAAGAGATAAGAATGGTGCAGCATTTGAAAGATCTGGTTCGATGACAAGATCAACACCGTGTAAAGCTCCAGGTGCAACGCTCCATTTTTGTGCAGCGCGATCAACGGTCACAGTCGCGCCAAAGTCGCGCAACATAGCAACGGTCATATCGATATGTGGCATCGAAGGAAGCTCGCCACCTTGATGGGTGACAGTAATTCCATTAACCATGCTTGGGCCAATAAGTAAGAGCGCTGATAAAAATTGACTTGATTTGCTCGCATCAATTGTTATCTCTCCACCAGGAATTGCTCCTGCACCACTGATGGTCATCGGCAAGCTATAACGCCCGCCGTGATTGATCGTGATTCCTAGCTCTTCAAGCGCGCTAATAACTGGGCCGAGTGGGCGTTCATACGAACGAGGATCTCCATCAAAGGAAACTTCACCGTCTGCAAGAGCCGCAAGTGGTGGAAGAAATCGCATTACTGTTCCGGCGTTACCGACGTCGATCGTTGCTGGCCCTTTTAGCGGTGCAGGGTTAACGATCCAACTTCCATCGCTTGTTTCATCAATTTTCACACCGAGCGCTTGTAAGCCCGCCACCATTAATTGGCTATCTCGAGAGATCAGCGGTTTTCGAATAGTCGATGGACTCTTTGCTTGTGCTGCCAGGATAAGTGCGCGGTTAGTTACCGACTTTGAACCCGGAATTTCAACGTGAAGATCAACAGGTACGCGGCCGCGAAAGATCGCAGGCCAGAGCGCTGTCGCCGCTGTCGCAGTTGTCGCCGCTGTCGACGTTGTCGTTGATTCCATCTTCATAGTCTACCCGCCGTAGACTTACGGGCGTGTGCGGAAGATATGCGAGAACGCAAGGTGCAGATGACATTTTCTCTGCCTTTGATCTGCAATCAAATGAGACCGACCATTCGCTTCCGCTAAATTGGAATATCGCACCAACGAATGAGATTTACATTATTCGCGGTCAGCGATCACTTGCTATCGCATCGTGGGGGCTAATCGCACCATGGATGAGCGATCTTGCAGATGCTCGAGCATCACAATCACATGCGATCAATGCGCGCAGTGAATCGATCCACGAGAAGCCAACATTTCGCGATGCATTTCGCCGAACACGTTGCATTATTCCAGTGAATGGATATTACGAATGGGCAACTGCGCTCGGTAAATATCCACCCAAGCAACCCTTCTACATCAGCCCTGATCCAAAAATATCTACACGAGCATTTTCTGTCGCTGGAATATGGAGCCGTTGGGTAAACCCCAATGGTGAAATTATTGATAGCGCCTCGATCATCACTCGTGAAGCAGTCGGTCATCTTGCAACAATTCACAGTCGCATGCCGGTGATGTTGCCAGAGGATCGTTGGGATAGTTGGCTTGATCCAACTCAACGCGATCCACAGGTAGCTCTGGAGTTGTTGCGAGTGGAAAGTCCCGATTACGGTTTGATCGCCCATCCTGTTTCATCGCGTGTAAACCTTGTCGCAAACAATGGCGAAGAACTCATCAAACCCATTGATTTGGGTGAACCCACCACGCTTTTTTAGTACCCGCGTGACTTTGTTCTAACGCCCGCGTGACTTCTCTCTTAACCTCCCCACTCGTTGTCAGGCATTTCTAAGCAAGGTGAGATAGCCTAGAAGCGATGACATCAAAAGATCTTGTCCTAGAGAGCGCTACCGATCGCACCATTCGGTTTGAGCGCGATGCCCTCGTGTTTATGGACCAGCTTTATGCAGCAGCACTTCGATACACCCGCAATCCTGAAGATGCTCGCGATCTTGTTCAAGATACCTATATCAAAGCCTTTACTTCATTTCACCAATTTGAAGAAGGAACAAACCTGCGCGCTTGGCTCTATCGCGTGCTTACAACAACATTTATCAATTCATACCGCAAGAAACAACGTCAACCGCTTATTGCTAATAATGAGCTAGAAGATTGGCAGATTGATCAAGCGCAGAGCCACACCAGCGATCTTGGAAAGTCTGCCGAAGTTGAGGCGTTAGAAAATCTTCCAGACAGTGATATCAAGAATGCTCTGCAAGAACTTCCCGAAGAGTTTCGGATGGCTGTCTACTTGGCTGATGTAGAAGGCTTTTCGTATAAAGAGATTGCTGAGATTGTTGGCATTCCTGCAGGAACAGTGATGTCACGTCTTCATCGTGGTCGTAAATTACTGCGCGAGAAGTTGGCCGACTATGCACGCGAGCTTGGATACACCACAGGCTCCGCTGATGCCGCTGATGCCGCTGATGCCGCTGATGCCAAGGAGGAGAAGCCATGAGTCTCTTCGGCGCAGAACGTATTGGATGTCCTGAGGTTCTTGCATCCATTGTCTTCATTATTGAAGATGCAATCGAGCAAGTTGAGAACCCAAATGAAGTTCAAAGCCATATTGATCTTTGTCCCAACTGTTCTAGCCAGCTTGACCATGAGCGTTTAACCCGCACCTTCCTAGTCGATGCGCTGCGCAGAGCATGTGTTGAAAAGGCTCCAGAGAGTCTCTATGAAAGTATCCATAACCAACTTGTGGGATCTAGCACAGCAACTGAAGTAGTTACAACGTTTTCAATGACCGAAATCTCTATAGAGATTGATGAATTTGGCAATGTCGAGCATCGAGAAGTTCAAATTGAAGAGACCCATGTGCAGCACATTAATTTTGATGATGGATTGCCCGGAGGAAAGATTTAATGAAACCGGCAGAAGAGGTCATAGGTACAGTCGGCCTTTCTACGATGATGGTTCGACCAGGTGACACATGTGTGGCTATGGGTATTTCAGATCTACCAATTCTGGCGAGCTCTCACATCATGCATTCTATGGAGAGCGCAAGCGTTGCAGCACTCATCGAATATCTTGAACCTGGTGAAACGACTATCGTTGAAAAATTTGAAATTACTATGATTGATTCAGTGGGAATCGGTGCCGAGATACGTTGCACTGCTCGCTGCATCGATGTTGAGGGCCGCGATTTGCACTTTCTCTGCGATCTTTACGACGGCGAACGTCACATAGCTCAAGGTGTAATAAAGAGAAAGGCGGTGGAGCGAGTTTCTTACCTCGCACGCACCGCCGCTCAATCTCTAATCAACTAATCACTTTCTTAAACGGCGAATAAAACGCAGCGTTGAGAGAGATCAGATTTACTTCTTTGTCGCCCAGAAAATTTCTGCGATTTCATCAATCTTTGCGATCAATGTATCTGCGACTGCAACATCTTGAGTTCCCTTTGTACCTGCAGCGCCTGCAAGTTTTGTCGCCTCGTTGAAGAGTGAGTGCAACTGTGGGTATGCCTCAAAGTGTGGTGCTTTGAAGTAATCAGTCCAGAGAACCCAGAGGTGCTCTTTGACTGCGTGTGAACGTTCTTCTTTGATTGCTACAGAACGTGAACGGAAATCAGGATCTGTATTTGCTGCATATTTTTCCATGCAAGCTTTTACAGAGAGAGCTTCGATACGTGCCTGTGCTGGGTCATAGACGCCGCATGGAAGATCGCAGTGTGCGTAGACGGTAATTGTGGGCTTAAAAATGTTTTTCATGTGTGGCAGACTACCGCGCGTGAGACTTTTTAGCACCGTGAAGGTGGATGGCCTTTCTATGGCCCCCGTATTTATTCCCGGCGATGTCCTTTACGTGCGCTGGTTCTCGCGTAAGGGAGCCAATGCATCAGCCCTCAAAGTCGATGACATCGTAATTCTCGAACGCGATGAACAACCTGGGGTTTTCTACATTAAAAGAATCACAGAGATTGCAGCCGAAGGGATCTGGTGCAAGAGTGAAAATCCAAAAGGCACAGATTCAACAACGTGGGGATGGCTTCCACCTCATGCCATTAAGGCTAAACATCTCTTTCGCGTGAAGAAAGCAAAACGCGACGAATAATTGGCGAATTAGCGAGTAAAGGCCTCATACATCAACGCTTTAGCTTCTTCCTCATGCAAGTGGTGGTTACCAGTTGCAGGCGATGCAGTTGCACGACGTGAAACTCGACGTAATGTGCGAGAACCAAAACCATGACCTCCGTGCGCCTCTGAAGTACGAAGTGCGATGTATGACCATGGACCTTGGTTTGCAGGCTCATCTTGAACCCACAAAAGATTTGCATTTGGATGCGCTGCGGCAACTTCTTGCATCTGATCAATTGGAAGTGGGTAGAGAAGTTCGACACGCGCGATAGCTGTGGTGTGCTCTCCAAGACGATCACGCTCTGCAACGAGATCGTGATAAATCTTTCCAGAACAGAAGATCACTCGCGTTGCGTTGGAAACCTTTTCATCCGGAATTACAGGATGGAATGTTCCGGATGTGAAATCACCGAGTGAGGATGCAGCGGCTTTAAGGCGAAGCATTGACTTTGGAGTAAAGACGACCATCGGTCTGCGAGTTGGATTGGCGATATGCCAGCGCAACAAGTGGAAATACGATGCTGGGCTAGATGGTTGAGCAACAGTCATATTCTGTTCAGCACAGAGTTGGAGGAAGCGCTCAATACGCGCTGACGAGTGATCTGGACCTTGTCCTTCATATCCATGTGGAAGAAGAAGTACAACCGATGATCGCTCTCCCCATTTCTGAAGTGCTGAGGAAATAAATTCGTCCACGATTGTCTGGGCTCCATTGGCGAAGTCGCCGAATTGACCTTCCCACATCACCAACGCTTCAGGACGGACAACGGAATAACCGTATTCAAAGCCCATGGCTGCATACTCAGAAAGCAGAGAGTCAACGACAAAGAATTGATTCTCATCAGTGATCAATGCGCGAAGCGGAGTCCACTCTTGGCCATTTTCTTTATCAATAACAACTGCATGGCGATTACTAAATGTTCCGCGACGTGAATCTTGACCTGCAACGCGGATAGGGTGGCCGGCTTTGAGAATTGAACCAAACGCAAGGAGTTCACCCATAGCCCAATCGATAGTTCCATCATTGAGCATCTCTACACGCTTTTGCAGTTGCGGAAGAAGTTTTGGATGAACGCTAAATCCTTCAGGGACTGCAACCTGTGTTGCAGCAATTTCTCGGGCTTCACCTTCTGAGATTGCCGTAGCAACTGCCTCTGCGGCAGGAGGAACTGGAACCTTGAAATTATCATCGTGCTCTGGTTCGTGATTATTTACAGAAGCAAAGACGGCCTCTAGTTGATTCTGGTAATCAGTTGCAATCTCTTCTGCCTCTTGTGGTGTGATATCTCCACGGCCGACGAGCGCTTCTGTATAAAGAGTACGAGTTGAACGCTTTGCATCAATGAGTTTGTACATCATTGGCTGTGTGAAGCTTGGCTCATCACCTTCGTTATGGCCGCGACGACGGTAACAGACCATGTCAATCACAACATCTTTGTTGAACGCTTGGCGATATTCGAATGCAATGCGCGCAACGCGAACACATGCTTCTGGATCGTCTCCGTTAACGTGGAATACCGGCGCAGAAATAATTTTTGCCATATCCGTTGAATAACGAGATGTACGTGAGGCATGTGGTGAAGTCGTAAAGCCAACCTGGTTGTTAATTACAATATGGATCGTTCCGCCTGTGCGGTATCCACGAAGTTCTGAGAGCTGTAGCACTTCAGCATTTACACCTTGTCCGGCGAATGAAGCATCTCCATGGAGAAGGATTGGTAGAACAGAGAATGCATCCTTGATATTGAGGCGATCTTGCTTAGCGCGAACAATGCCTTCGAGGACCGGGTTTACAGCTTCTAAGTGTGAAGGGTTTGCAGCGAGATAAATCTTTGTTGTTGCACCAGATTCTGCTGTAAAGACGCCTTCAGTACCTAGGTGATACTTCACATCGCCTGAACCATGAACTTCATTCTCGGCGTAGTGGCCTTGGAACTCTTGGAAGATCTGGCCGTATGACTTGCCAGCAATATTTGCCAGCATATTTAGTCGTCCACGGTGTGGCATTCCGATACAAACTTCATCAAGTCCACGCTCTGCTGCAGCCGAAATAATCGCATCGGTCAATGGAATGACAGATTCGCCACCTTCGAGTGAGAAGCGCTTCTGTCCAACGAACTTTGTCTGCAAGAATGATTCAAATGCTTCAGCGCTATTGAGCTTACGCAAAATGCGGAGTTGCTCGTCGCGATCTGGCTTTGTAAATCCAATTTCAACATGCTCTTGTATCCATTTACGTTCTACTGGATCTGAGATGTACATGTACTCAATTCCGATTGAGCGGCAATATGAGTCGCGCAGAATTCCAAGGATGGAGCGAAGCTTCATAAACTTCTTGCCACCAAAACCACCTGTTGCGAATTCGCGATCGAGATCCCAAAGAGTTAAACCGTGAGTTACTACATCAAGATCAGGATGTGAGCGCTGCAAATATTCGAGCGGATCAACATCTGCCATCAAGTGACCATAGGTACGGTAGGCGTGAATCAGCTGCTGTACGCGAGCAGTCTTATTGATCTCTTCATCACGTGAGAAATCAAAGTCAACAGACCAACGAATTGGCTCGTATGGAATTCGAAGCGCCGTAAAGATTTCGTCATAGAAATGATCCGCACCAAGAAGAAGTTCGTGGAGGCGGCGCAGGAAATCACCTGAAGTCGCGCCTTGAATAATGCGATGATCATAAGTACTTGTAAGCGTAATAACTTTGCTAATTGCATTACGTGCAATTGTCTCTTCGCTTGCACCTTGGAACTCTGCTGGGTAATCCATCGCACCAACGCCAATAATTAAGCCCTGGCCTTGTACTAGGCGTGGAACAGAGTGAACGGTTCCGATAGTTCCTGGGTTTGTGAGCGAGACCGTTGTGCCTGCAAAATCTTCAACGGTAAGAGTGCCGCCACGTGCCTTAGCAACGGTCGATTCATAAGAAGCCCAGAACTGTCCGAAATCGAGCGCTTCACAACCCTTAATTGAAGGAACAAGAAGTTGACGTGATCCATCTGGCTTTGCAAGATCGATTGCAATTCCAAGGTTGATATGTGTTGGACGACCAATTGCAGGCTTTCCATCTGCTTCGGTAAAGAATGCATTCATCTCTGGCATCTGGCGAAGCGCTTTGATCATTGCGTAGGCGATGATGTGAGTAAATGAAACCTTGCCACCGCGGCCGCGCTTCAAGTGATTGTTAATGACGGTGCGGTTATCAATCATCAGTTTTGCCGGAATTGCACGAACTGATGTCGCGGTTGGAACGCTCAGTGATGCTTCCATGCTTGCGACAACGCGACCTGCAACTCCGCGCAATGGTTCAACGGTTGCTTCACCTGGTGTTGCTAACACCGGAGCTGGTCTTACAACAGCTTGTGCTGGAGTTGGAGTCGAAACAGATGTAGCGGCTGATGAAGTGAGAACTTGTTGTGTTGCTGGTTGCTGTGCAACTGGTTGTGCAACTGGTTCTGCAGGCGCACTCACTGGTGCAACCGGTACAGATGGTTGTGCCATAACTGGTTGCGATACAACGGGTGCAGAACTCTGAGCTTGTGCAGATTTTGGAACTGGGGGAGTTCCACCTTTTGGCGCACCAGCTGCAGGTGCCGCGGTTGTTGCAGGTGCCGCAGTTGTTGCTGAACCCGAAGTTGTTGGTGAGTATGTTTTAAAGAATTCAATCCACTCGGCAGTGACAGAAGATGGATCGCTCTGGTAGCGCTCATACATCTCTTCAACGAGCCAATCATTTGCTCCGAAGTCTTGACCTGGTTGCGTAGCCGACACTGGCGCGCTCCTTATATATAAGTGAAAACGGTTCGTCCTACACCTAAGACTATCGGCTCGGGCGGAAGGGATAAATCCACGAGAGGGCGAGATAGCGCACACTTGCCGCCCAATTCGCCCGTGGGCTTGGCCGCCTGCCTTGGTCGCGGAATTTCAGGGTGCAGGAAATTGCCGTGATTGGGAGAGTTCTCGCATGAGCACTCCATCATCTAGCCCCGTTCCAGCCGGAGCAACGGCCATGATCACAGGTGGAAGTAGAGGCCTTGGTTTTGAGGTGGCTCGCGGATTAGCTGCTCAGGGATATCACCTCGCTTTGATTGCAAAAGATCCGCAAGGTTTAGCGCAAGCCAGCGAAAAGTTAATTGCAGAATTTCCGCAATCTACCGTTGCAACATTTGCCATAGATTTCGAAGTAACAACTCCAGCTGCGCTAGATCACGCTCGCCAACAACTTGCAGAGGTGAGAAGTTCAGTCACAACACCGACTGCACTCGTCATTGCTCATGCAGTCATGAGCGAGAAGATGTCAAAGACTTTGCGAACAACCGATGCAGAGTGGCGACGCGTTCTTGCGATTAATCTTGACTCAACATTTATGGTTGTCAACGAACTAGTACCACCAATGGCAGATGCACGTGCGGGGCGCGTTGTAATTTTCTCTGCATGTCTTGGAAGAATGTCAGGACCAGGAAATGCTGGCGGACTTGCGCCATACCGAATTAGTAAAGCCGGCGTGAATGCGCTGGTGCGAAATCTTGCACATGAAACAGGAATGGGTGCGCGAGGATTACTCGTTGATGCAATCTGTCCTAACCATTCGCGAACAGATATGGGCGGACCGGATGCACCTCGCAGTGCAGAGGAGGGTGCCGAGACTGCGCTCTGGTTACTTGAAAGAACATTTAATCCGCAGAGCGAGAATGAAATTGAGCGAACAACGGGCGTGCTTTGGGAAGACCACAAGATCGTTCCTTGGTAACTCCAGCGCATTAATCCTTGGTAACTCCAGCACATTAATCCTTGGTAGCCCGCTGCTAATCGGTTACCCTCTTCGCTATGTCAATCACAGTCGCACGTTTACTGCGCCATATGGCTTGGGCAAATCAGGAGACAATCAAGCATCTTCAGACACTTCCGGAAGAGAGCTTGAAAGCGTACGCAACTAACCCCGAGTGGTTTGTTGCAGAGATTGCACACCACATCGTTGATTCAGCAGATCACTACGCATATCGGATTACCGGCAAGGTGGCACTTACTAAGCCAGGAGATCCTTGCATTGCAGACATTGAAAAGATCAGTGACCTTGCTCGCCTTGCGGAGCAAGCAGCGATAGTTGATGCTCTTCTAGTAAGTGCTGCTGATCTCGATGATGTGTGGCTAGATCTTGAAAACGATAATGGCAAGTTCCAGAGATTGCGCTCGACAGTTCTCTCTCAGGCTATCCACCATGCAACAGAGCACCGCACACATATTGCTAGTGCGCTAGAAGCTAAAGGTTTTAAGCCAGTTGATCTCGATAATATTTCGCTCTGGGATTATGAGAAGTTCGAGACAGCCAACGGCCTCAGGGACAAATAAAAGTTACTTAGATTTGTTTTCTTGCGATGCGATCTTTAGAACTGTGAACAAGGTTGCAACGGCCAGAAGTGCTATTGGAATTGCGACGTAGTAAAGCCCTGCCTCTGCTTGATATTTCACGACACCGAGTGCGATGAGATTTGCTAAAACTGCGGGAGCTTTTCCGTAATTTTTGCCGGCCTTATAGCCACGTCCACATTGAATAAGACCAAGTCCGCCAGTAATCGCAAAGAGCAGGACGCCGAGCAAAGGAAGAATTTCACGGTTCTCATGGGTGAATCCGAGAACGAGCATCCATCCACCTAGCGCTAGTACTACGGCTCCCTCAACAAAGAGAAGGGTTGAAGCGATTGAGCGAGGGAGTATCTGACGAGAAGGTGAGGTCATGAACTCTAGGCTATCGCTAGACAGTACTGATTGCACTTTCTTTTGATGACTCACGCGCTACCTCGATGAGAAATTACCCAGAATATTCGCATGGCGGAATAACCGATTCACTAACACATTGCGCCGCACCACCACTCCTTTACTCTCACCTTGATCGAATGATTTCAGGATCCAATAGAACTGGTGCCGTACTTACTCTGGCTTCAATCTCAATTTCATTAGTTAGTGGTCTAGACCAAATTCTTGCAATGGCACACACAATCAATCAGATGATGCGCAAAGAAGATCTATGCGGACGAATGGGACATTTCCAATTCGTTATCGTGATTTCAGGAAACCGTGCAGATGGCGAAAAGTTACTGAAGAGAATACGAAACTCCACAAGTGTTGATTTCCGCTCGGAACTTGTCCAGTGGGCAGCTGAGGAAACTTCTCTGCACCTCCTCCATCGATTAGATTTGGCCACAGAAATATCTCTCGAATGAGAACCAACGAATCCTAATTCATGGGATAAGGAGGTACTCCTAAAAGATATCCCCAGATTTTGTCAGAGTTCTGCAGGCTGTCAGTGACTTATCTACCTTGCGGCACATGGAAACTCGTCAGATAACTTCAATCCCCACTCGCGCCTCCGATTATGTAAATGTCGAGAAGAAAATTGAAAAGATGGATATTGAAGTTACTTACGGACCAATCTCACATCTCATGAGGGATCCAACAATTGAAGAGATTTGGATTAACTCTCCCGAAAGAATATTTATAGCTCGTGGTGGGAAAAGTGAACTAACAAATCTGGTTCTCACTGCGGCAGATGTACGTCAGCTGATTGATCGAATACTTATGTGGAGTGGGCGACGGATCGATCTCTCTTCACCATTTGTTGATGCACAACTTCCAGATGGCAGCAGACTACATGTCGTAATTCCAGAAATCACGGCAGAACATTGGTGCGTAAATATAAGGAAGCACTTGATGCGCGCTATGGGCCTTAGCGAATTAGCGAGTAAAGGAATGATGAGTGGAGAGATAGCAACACTGCTGAGTCGTTGCGTTAAGTCAGGCATGAATATTCTCGTCTCGGGTGGAACGCAGTCTGGAAAAACTACTCTTCTCAACTCATTGGTTTCGCAAACACCCGTGCAGGAGCGAGTGATAACCATTGAAGAAGTCTTTGAACTCAAGCCGCAACTACCCGATGTAGTTGCTATGCAGGTGAGAACCACGAATCTGCAAGGAGGCGGAGAAATCCCAATGAGACGTTTAATTAAGGAAGCGCTCCGGATGCGGCCCTCGCGCATAATCGTCGGCGAGGTCAGGGAAGCAGAGGCGCTGGATCTCTTAATTGCATTGAATTCTGGACTTCCGGGCATGGGAACAATTCACGCAAATTCTTCACGTGATGCGATCATCAAACTCCAAACACTTCCATTACTTGCCGGAGAAAACATTTCACATAAGTTCATAGCTCCCACTGTTGCCTCTGCCTTAGATCTCATCGTGCAAGTAAAACTAAATAGTGATGGTCAAAGAAAGATTTTAGAAGTTTCATGGGTAACTGGTAGATACGAAAACGATCATGCCGAGATAGAAACTTTGTGGTCTTGGAATGGTGACGACTATGTCAGGGGGATTGCTACAGCCTTCCCTATTGAACAGTGGTGGGTTGCCGCCTGATGTTCCAGACCATTGATGATGTAACTCAAGTAATGGCGATGAGTGATCCCACGAAAGAGGTCGAAAATGCATATCGTTAGACGCTTCGCCCCCTTCTTTATCTCAGCAAACAGCACTTTTCTCCTTGTCATTTTTTTGACAGCATCACCATTGCTAGCGATTGCATTCTCCATACTTGCACTCGCCTTTACTTATGTTGTCGTTAGTAGTCGTAAAGGTAAATCGGAGCTTGAAATCAGTGCTTCGTGGCCCGAAGTCATTGATCACTTAGTCTCTGCAATTCAATCAGGAATGTCACTCACCGAAGCCCTCACGGAGCTCTCTAATCGTGGCCCAGCGGTGATGCGTCCAGCATTTTCGAATTTCAAATCGCAGATATTTCAAGACGGAAACTTTGATCGAGGAATTCAAAATTTAGCAGAGCATTTTAAGAGCCATGCCAGTGATCAGATTTTTCAGGCGCTCCTAATTTCGAAGTCATTAGGAGGAAGCGAACTTCTTTCAATCTTGAGAACCTTAGGAAACTTTCTACGCGAGGACTTAGCTCTGCGTAATGAAATTGCAGTTAAGCAATCGTGGATTAAGAACTCAGCCCATCTCTCTTCTGCAGCACCCTGGTTATTACTACTTTTGTTGGCGATGCAGCCATCGACTGTTATGGCATTCTCTTCGCCGACTGGAGCCGGAATTCTCGTAATTGGTCTATTTATGACCGTACTGGCATATATCTGGATGACTTTTCTGAGTAGATTGCCAAGCGTTCCGCGTGTTTTTGGTGAGGATCGATGAATCCACTGATTCCATCGCTATTGCTCTCCAGCATTGCGCTATCACTTCTCGTAATTGGCGAAAATCCAGTAAAGGATGCAAAAAAGATAGCGGGAAAAACTAAAGATCGATCAATGATCAAGAACAGAATCTTTGAACTGAATAGAGGAAGTCAAAATGAGTACGAAGAATTTCGCTATCTTCAATTTCTTTATACCTCAATCTCAACATTAGCTGTATTTGCACTTTCTTCTCTCGCACATAAATCCTTCGTCACCACATCACTTTTCAGCATGAGTATTGCTGCAGCTACTTATCTCTGCATCGATCGAACGCTTACAGTTGCTGTTAAGAAGCAGCGGAGTGCAATCGAGGCAGAGTTCCCAGCAATTATTGAAATGCTTACTCTGGCAATTTCTGCGGGAGAGTCTCCGTTAGCTGCTTTCAAACGGATTGCAGAAAATTCGCATGGATATCTAAGCGTGAGATTTCGGATAGTAATTGCTCGAGTTCATGAGGGCATTCCTTTCCACTCGGCCCTTGATCTAATGGGCCGTGACCTGAATTCCCCATTGGTCCGTAAATTCATTGATTCGATGGTCAATGCGATGGTGCGTGGCGCTCCAATCACTGAAGTTCTGGTCAGGCATGCTCAAGAAGCCCGAGATCATCAAAGAAATCGAGTTCTGGCAGCAGCAGGAAAGGCAGAGATTTCAATGATGATCCCGGTGGTCTTTTTAATTCTTCCTATCTCGATTCTCTTCGCTCTTTGGCCATCGTTAACAAATCTTAATCTCTTTGCGAGCTAGTAGAAGAGCACAGCACGGAAGAACGACACGGAAGAACGACACGGAAGAACGACACGGAAGAACGACACGGGAATAAACCTACAAAAAAGGAGAAAGAAATGCGGAAGCCAATTGATAGTGAAGATATCCCAGCAAAAATTCTTAAAGGTTTTCTCTGGATGCGAGAGAAAATCGCATCGCCAGTCGACGCTCTTCACGAGAAGAACTTCGTAAATCTGGTGAAAGATGAACGTGGTGATGTTCCAGGATGGGTGCTAGTTGTCCTAATGACGACCGGCCTAGTAACTGCAATCTGGACTATTGCGGCTCCTCGACTATCGGCGATACTCAAAAACTCTCTTGATGCAATGAATGGCATTCGATAAGTGACTCGCTGTAAAGAGGTATTGAGATTCATCAAAGATGATCGTGGAAATGTTGAAAGTTCTTTGACTCTAATTCCCCTTCTCTTCCTCTTTATTGTCGCTATTCAACTTATCCTTACGATAGGTATGAGGGATGCCGACTCTTTAGCAGCATCAAATGAAGCATCTACTCGGGCAATTTCGGGTAATTTTTCACAATCAGATAGCGAGCAGAAACTTATCTCTCCAGATCGCTTTTCGAATCTCTCGATGTTGATCACATTGCATAGTCGCAAGATTCCTGAACTAGTACCAGGACTTGCTGCACTTCTGGGTCGTCAGCTAGAGACTGATGCTCGGGGGATTGCAGTTATTGAGAACACACGGTGAAAAGATTTTTGTGGCTAGCGAGAGAGGCCTCACAAAGAGAAGACGGAAGTGCCAGTATTGAATTTGTATTGCTAGCGCTACCCCTCTTTATTCCAATCTTTATCTTTTTGGGGCAATTTTCGACATTAACTTCGCATGAGATGGTGATACAGATATTGGCGAGAGAAAGTCTAAGAAGTTATATCGAAAGCATTAGTGATGAATCTGGTGAAGCTCTTATTCGACAAGTGATTGAGGTGGGTGGAAGAAACCTGGGTTTAAGTCAGGAAGAAGTAACCGCAATTGATATCGAGATGAAGTGCAGTAAGAACCCATGCCATTTACCAAATGGACGGGTAAGAATCACGTTAACAATGGATCCATCAGTTAATCACGGCCGAACCGTGCAAGCTGCGGCTCAGGAATATTTCTCTCCTTGGAGTAATTAATGAATAGATCCCGTAGTTACAGGAACAGTATTCAACAAGGAAGATTCACTTTGCGAAGAGTCATGAGATCTCTAGACGTGAAATGGCAAAGTTGGCGAAGAGTCAGCAAAGTCTTTAGCGACGAGAGAGGATCAATCTCTGTCCTAACAATTACTTTATTTCTACTCACTATCTCGCTCGTAATGATTGCAACAAATATCGCGACAATTTCCCTCGCAAAGCGAACCTTGACACAAAGTGCGGAGTCGGCTGCCCAACGCGGTGCTCACTTTTTAGATGAAGATGCTTATTACAGTGGAAAATTCAATGTAATAACGATGGCACAAAATCTTTTCGGACATGGTCCAGAGGATCCCGGAGTCCCGATTGATTGCCAGAAAGCCCAAGCTGGGATAGCAGAGGCACTTTCTGACTTAGCGAGTGAGAGTAAGTTACTCATCGACCCAGGGGCGCATGATCTGGAGATCGAAGAGATGGTTTGCAATGGCCGAGACTTAAAAGTTGCGCTGAAGGTAGAAGTTGATCTTCCATTCCAACTTCCATTCTTGAATCTAAAAAGCGTCACCTTGGTCTCATCCGCAACAACTTATAATCAACGCAACAATGGCTTTTATCTCTTTGGCCATCGGATTAGTTGAATTCCTGGCCGCTCATTAAGGGAAGTGAGGGCGTTACTCGAATGGGTATCCTTTCCCCATGGCCCGCGAATACAACCTCGAGATAGCTGAGATTGACGCGACCCTTGTTTCTATTGAAAAGGTGCTAGACCTTCCAAAACTAGAAGCCGAAGCTGTTGATCTCGAAGCGCAAGCAGGGGTTCCCAATCTTTGGGATGACCCAGAGAAAGCACAGGCAGTGACAAGCAAGCTTTCACGAGTTCAATCAACTGTCGCGCGCCTTAAATCTCTTCGCCGTCGCGTCGAAGATCTGCCAGTCCTCTTTGAATTAGCAGCCGATGAACCAGATGGCTCTGGACTTCGCGATGCTGAAATTGAACTTGATTCAACTGTTAAGGCGATCAGTGAACTTGAAGTAACTACTTTGCTTAATGGCGAATATGATGATCGTGATGCACTGATCACAATTCGCTCCGAAGCCGGTGGCGTTGAAGCAGCAGACTGGGCTGAAATGCTGATGCGTATGTACCTGCGCTACTGCGAACGTCACGAGCACAAGGTTGATGTTCTAGAAACTTCATATGCTGAAGAAGCGGGTATCAAATCAACAACCTTTCGCGTAACTGCGCCTTATGCATACGGAACGCTTTCGGTTGAACAAGGCACTCATCGCTTAGTACGTATCTCTCCTTTTGATTCACAATCCCGCCGCCATACTTCCTTTGCCGGTGTTGAAGTTGTTCCAGTTGTTGAACAGAGCGATCACATTGAAATTGATGAGAAAGAAATTCGCGTTGATGTGTATCGCTCATCTGGTCCTGGTGGTCAGGGAGTAAACACAACTGACTCTGCGGTGCGCCTCACTCACATCCCAACGGGAATTGTTGTTTCTTGTCAGAACGAACGATCACAGATTCAAAATAAAGCAACAGCAATGGCTGTTTTGCAATCCAAATTACTTGAACGTCGGCGTCAAGAAGAGCAGGCTAAAATCAATGCTCTTAAGGGCGATAACTCAGGATCGTGGGGCAATCAGATGCGTTCTTACGTCCTCGCCCCATATCAAATGGTTAAAGATCTTCGCAATAATCATGAGACTGGAAATACTTCTGCAGTTCTCAATGGTGAAATCGATGACTTCATCGAAGCAGGCATTCGCTGGCGTCGTTCACAAGCAACGCAATAAATCTCACATCCAATAAATCTCACTCAGTTTTACGCGTGATCTTGGACTGAATTTCTATCTAAAGTTGGGTCTATCTGCGCTCAAATCCCGCATAGATTGCTCATCTTCCATAAACTAGGCACAGTACGGAGACAATGGGGCATAACAGCCCTGTGATCCAAAGATTTTGTTCAAGAGGAGCAGCACATGATTCGCTTTGAGAATGTGACGAAGACCTATCCAGGTCAAGAACGCCCTGCTCTCGAAGCAGTCAACCTTGAAATTGTTAAGGGAGAGTTTGTCTTCCTTGTTGGTGCATCGGGTTCAGGTAAGTCAACATTCTTGCGATTGATTCTCCGCGAAGAGAAGCCAACATCTGGTGTCATTCATGTTGCGGGAAAAGATCTGGGCAAACTTTCAAGCCATAAAATCCCAGAGCTTCGTCGCCAACTTGGAACTGTCTTCCAGGATTTCCGTCTTCTTCCGAATAAGACAATCACCGAAAACATTGCATTCGCTCTTCACGTACTTGGTTACTCAAAGAAAGAGATCAACCGCGAAGTTCCGGAAGTTCTTGAACTCATCGGCCTTGAAGATAAGGGCGACCGCATGCCTAACCAGCTCTCAGGTGGTGAGCAGCAGCGTGTAGCGATTGCTCGCGCTTACGTAACAAAACCAGCGATCATCATCGCTGACGAACCAACTGGAAACCTTGACCCAGCACTATCAGTTGGCATTATGAAGTTGCTCGACAGAATTAATCGTGAAGGCACCACAGTTTTGATGGCAACACACGACTCAGGAATTGTTGATCAAATGCGCAAGCGCGTTATCGAATTAGATGGCGGTCATGTGATCCGCGATCAGGTTCGTGGCGTTTATGGATACACAGGGTAAGGGAGAGAAACATGCGCGCAGGATTCTTGCTCAGTGAAGTCCGCATCGGACTTCGTCGTAACCTCACCATGACTTTCGCCGTCGTTGTAACAACAGCGATCTCTCTTTCACTGCTTGGTATTGGATTGCTATCGAACTCACAAGTAAGTGCGATGAAAGATTATTGGTATGACAAGATCGAAGTCTCAATCTTCTTGTGTGGTCCTTTATCTGAGTCACCTTCATGTGCCGGTGGTGTAGTCACTGACGCACAGCGCACAACAATTAAGGCAGATATAGAAGCACTTCCTGTCGTTCAGAGCGTGTACTACGAAAGCCAATCAGAGGCTTTCTCTCGCTTCCAAGAGCGCTTTAAAGATTCTGCAATTGCACAAAATGTAAGCGCAGATCAATTGCCTGAATCATTTAGAGTAAAACTAGATGATCCAACACAGTTTGCAGTTGTTGTTTCGGCATTTACAGGACGTCCTGGTGTTGATGTTGTGCAAGATCAAAGGACAATTCTTGAGAAGTTCTTCAAGCTTCTCGGAGTATTAAGAAATGGTGCAATCGCAGTTGGTCTAGCTTCAGTCTTGACTGCAGCGCTATTGATTTCAAACACCTTACGAATCGCGGCCTTTAACCGTCGTCGCGAGACAGGCGTGATGAAACTTGTAGGAGCATCATCGTTTTCTATCCAACTCCCGTTCCTACTTGAGGGAATCATCTCTGCCATTATCGGATGGGGCGTTGCAACAGGTCTCCTTGCTGGCCTCAAACAGGTCGTGGATACAAAGATTGCTCCGCTGCTCACATTCACTAACTTCTTTGGTTGGAATGAAGTCTGGGTCGCATCCGCCTGGTTGCTTCTTACTGGCCTTGTTGTATCAACCTTTGCTTCTCTTATTACACTTCGCCGTTACCTCAAGGTCTAAGGCTTAGGCGCAAGGACTAGAGTCAGATCATGGTCAAAGAGGTCGGTCGTAAGTTAATTGCGCAGAATAAGAAGGCGCGCCATGATTATTCGATCGAAGATGTCTATGAGTGCGGAATTGTTCTCACAGGTACTGAAGTCAAATCTTTGCGTGCGGGACGCGCATCACTCATTGATGGATATGCACATGTAAGTAACGGTGAGTTGTGGCTTAGCGGTGTACATATCCCTGAATACACGGAAGGAACGTGGAATAACCACACACCTCGTCGTGAACGTAAGTTGTTGGTTCATATGCAAGAGTTACGCAAACTGCACGCACTTACTAAAGAAGGCGGCCTCACACTTATTCCGTTGCAGCTCTACTTTAAAGACGGCAAGGCCAAAATTGAGATTGCACTTGCTCGCGGAAAGAAAGCGTATGACAAGCGCGCCGCACTTAAGGAACGCCAAGACTCACGCGATGTCGAGCGTGAGATGTCTCGTCGCAAGACTGGCAAAGACTTCTAAGCAAGACCGGCAAAGATTTCTAAATAGCTTCATCTGCACCTCTAGTTAGAGCGCAAAACCCTCGTTATTCCTCAGGATTTAGATGCAATTTTCGTGATGTCCCCTAGGTTCTATACACTTAGAACACAACTACATAGTGGCATTGCATAACAGTCGACACTTCACATGAGTTACGAGAGTGACACATCGAAATGGCGACAATGCTTTCCACACCCATGGGGGTGAACGGTCTCGACTTTGGTTGTTGAGATAGGGGAAGCGGGCCGAGGAAGCCGGAATGATCTCGTAAACCATGAAATCCGTGCACAACTAACTGCAGACAACAGTCGCAGTGATTTCACACTAGCTGCATAAGCTAGTCTGAATCCGTCAGCCCAGGGGCGCTCTCGCTCTGGAATCTGGCGTCGCTAGAGAGCTTTTCATCTGCATAGCGTTGCGAATATGTAGAGAGAACAGTTTCGCAAATGAGTTTGTCGAATACTCGTGTGTAAGAGATTCGGAACTGAGAAAACGTTAAACACACTACGCCCGTAGAAGCCCTATTTTAATTCCGAAGGACCCGGGTTCGATTCCCGGCACCTCCACCAATTCTTACCTTTGATCATTCTGAATTTTCTCTCATATAATTTCATCATGAGAAAAGAAGAAATTGAGATGGTTGAATTTCTCGACAGCCTTAAGGCTCCTCAATCTCGGCGAATCATTGAATCTCTAGTCGAAGAAAATATGAAACTAGAGGTCCTAAGCAAGAAAACAAAACTGAGTGTCGGTTCAATTGAACTTCACCTAAAGCCACTGCTTGATTCTGGGCTAGTTACAATCAACAGTCAGAAAGAATACCGAATTAACAAGAGTAAATTTAATCGGTGTCTCGCGTGGTTTACCTCGATCGCTAAGTCTTAATTCTCGGTTAGCGTTCTTGGAGTCTTTCTTTTATTGAATTTACCAATCTGATATTCCAACTTGATCGCAACAAGATTGAAGGCCATTCCCGACATCACCATGAGTGAAGCGAGGAAGGGAATTCCACTGCGCAGCACTTGAAACCCAAAGATGAATGCAACTGCTGCAAGCAGGGAAATAACAATTCGTCTTGCGTACCAGAGCGCTGGAATCTTTAACGTTGCATTCCAAATTGGATTAATCGTCAGCAAAATTCCCAACGGCCCACTAAACATCACAACCGCGAGAATAAATGCAACGAGTAGAGCAAGTGATTCCATAGCAACTCCTCATGCAACATTACGAAATCTGCAACGATCTCTATTTTATTCTAGTTCCAACCCACTGCCGATGAGCCTTAATCGGGGAGATATTCCCATTCCTCTGGCAGAGCGGCGTAGAGATACATATCTACTTGCCGTCCGTCATCACGCGTGATCTTGTTTCGAAGAAGTCCTTCTCGCTGATAACCCGCAGATTCAAGGAGCTTTAGTGAGCCAATATTCTCTTTATCGACGAGAGCTTCAACTCGCTTGAACCCAATCGTTGCAAAGCCATAATCAGTGAGCATTCGCGCCGCGGTCGTAGCGATGCCCTTGCCGCGCATTGAAGAAGTCATCCAGTATCCAAGTTCACCAACACTGTTCTTTACGCTCAGCGAGTGGAAAGAGATTGTTCCGGCAAACACCTTGTCATTGCCATTGCCATGTTCAATAACGAAAGGCAGTTCACGCTGAGTGCGCACAGATGCATCTGTTCGCTGCACATAATCAAGAGCATGCGCCATTGAGTAGTCAGCACTAATTGCGGTAAATCTAGGAATCAAAGGATCTTGGCAGCTATCAAAGACTGCTTGAGTATCGTCAAGATTTGGTTTGCGGAGTGTGATGAGGCCACGACTAATTGTGGGTACCTCTGATGGCCACCAGATCATGAGATCTGCAGCTAGCCGATGAGCTCTGCGTCGCGCGCTTTGCTCGGATCATGCGTACAGGCGAGATTTGGATCAAGCGCTGCACATGAATCGCAGAGAAGAATGAGTTGGTGACATGAGGCAGTTTTGCAATTTCTAAAAAGATTACTTGGAGCTTCACACTTCTCACACTTACCAATTACTTTAGTGTGGTCAGAGAACTCCATCTTCATACGCGCATCAAATGTGTAGAGAGAACCTTCCCAAAGACCATCATCACCAAAAGCATCACCGTACTTAACGATGCCGCCATCAATCTGGTAAACCTCTTTAAAACCATTCTTGACCATTACCGCAGAGATAATCTCGCAGCGAATTCCACCGGTGCAGTAAGTAACTACTGGCTTATCCTTGATGTGGTCGTATTTTCCACTTTCGATCTCTGCAATAAAATCTCGTGATGACGTCACATCAGGAATAACAGCGTTCTTGAATTTACCGATCTCTGCTTCAAAAGCATTCCGGCCATCAAAGAAGATCACATCATCGCCACGTTCCTGAACAAGCTTCTCAACTTGATGTGGGCGCAAGTGTTTACCACCACCAACGACTCCATTTTCATCTACTTCAATGACATCAGGATCACCAAATGCGACTAGCTCTGACTTCACTTTGACAGAAAGACGCGGGAAATCATTTCCTGTTCCCTCAGACCACTTAATCGGCATCTTATTAAATCCTGAATAACTGCGAGTTTGGCGGACGTATTTCTTCAGCTCTGCCATCTTGCCGCCGAGAGTTCCGTTGATTCCATGCTTTGAAATAAGGATTCGACCAGTTAATCCAAGTGAAGTGCAGAGTTGTGTCTGCCATAGACGTATCGCCTCGGGATCGCTAATCGGCGTGAAGCCGTAATAGAGAATCACCTTATCAACGACTTGTGCGTGCTTGTTCACAGACTGATTCTAACGGCAGCCAGATCGAGGTGAATTCACCCCGAACCTCGATAACTGGTTTGGCCGTGCTGGCTGAAGAGTTTCGGCAGTGCTGGCTGAAGAGTTTCGGCTAAACAGTCTCAGCAATCGAGCGTGCGGGAGTCTGGTAAATCTTTCCGAGTGGGGAAGTCCAGGTGCATGATCCATCTGCGCGGGATTCGATACCCCAGCCACCATGAGTCTTCAATAAATGGTGACGACGGCAGAGCGCACCGAGGTTATCGAGTGAAGTTGTTCCACCCTCTTCCCAACTTTGAGCATGGTCAAGATCTGAGAGTGCGGCCGATCGCCTACATCCAGGGAAGCGACAGGTTCGATCTCGCGCAATCAGAAAATCAATAAGTGCTTGCGGTGGTTGATAAGTCTCTCGCCCATAATCTAAAAGCGCACCAGTCTGCGGATCTGTAATGAATCTTTTCCATTTTCCATCACTTGCAAGCGCTCGCGCAACAGAGGCAGGTATTGCGCCATATCCAGCAAGTTGTCCCGGATTCTCACTTAAACCAAGGAGTGTTGGAAGATCGATTGTTACATTTACGGTGATTGGTCGGCGATGTAGTGCAACCTCTTCACTACTTGCAGCTAGCGCAAAACCTGCAAGTGATGTGAGAGCATCGGCACGCTTCATATCTGCACTGCGAGTGTCAGAGTTACGAGTGTCTGAGTTGCGAGTGTCAGCGTTTTTGCCAACTATGTCACAAGAATTATCTTCACGATCGCCTGTATTTTGTGCATCAGAGATTAGTGAATCGCCTGAGATATTAAAGACGGTGGATCCCTTGATGATAAACGCCTCAATGGCTTTCATTACGGTCTGTGCATCTTCAGCTGGCAAGATGGCAACAACGGTAGACATTCCATCTACATCGTTATAGCAACTCACGCGTCGGCTATCGCGAGCTTTTTCGACAACTTCCTCGAATGTGGCAGGTGCAAATTTTGCGATAGAACTGCGCACTTGCTGCGCTACTTGAGAAGGAGTATGAAATTCAGCGTGCGCAATTGCCTTCTCTTCAATGGCGAAGATTGCAAATTCACTCAATCCATCGCGAATCGCCGCAGCGGTCTCTCTGGCGATAACAGTGGCATGTGCTGCGCTTAGCTCTCCAGTAGCAAGAGCTGAACAAGTATTTGGAAGATGGTTAACCAAAGTACGTGCCACATCAATCCGCATTTGTGCAGTGCCAGCAGATAGTCGTAGTGCGGATGACACATCTTCACGTTCAGCTTCATCAACCCCGGTAAATGGTCCGTCAGATTTTCCTTCGCTTATTCCGGCTACAGCAACAATTGCGCGCTGCATAGCGGCCTGTAACCAACTGCTCTGACGTTCAAGTGCGGCTAGGTAATCAATACGTGCAGCAGGTGAGAGTTCTTGGGGATCAATCGCGATCAATCCACCAAGCGTCGTGATCCCAGGAGCGGCTGCGAGCAGCAAGGCAACGCAATCTTCACGATCGGAAGAACTTGAAACGAGTTCGCTTCCACGATCAAGCTTTGATGATGAGAAGTGATTCTCGTTCATCGGTATCGCTGCAGTTACTGAAGACATGTGCAGATAGTGCATTGGTGCACTGACAAAGTTTGGATGAAAAGACTAGTTATCCCCAGATTGCTGCGTATCCGTTAGTGCGCGCTCTAAATCGAGAATTGCAGCAGGGTTAGAAAGTATTACTGATCCCCAGATTGCTGCATATCGGTTGGTGCACCGTGAACATCAAGAACTGCGGCAGCGTCAGAAGTAGGATCAACCGCATCCTTACGCGCAGGACTATCACCCTGCAACTTATCTGTGCGCTGAATCGGTGCCTTTGGCTTGGCATCTTCCTTGTAAATCGCTGGAATCGAGCCAAGCAAGCCCTTCTGGAAATCTTCAAAAGCCTGCAGTACTTCGCGCTTTGTATTCATCACAAATGGACCCATCCATGCAACAGGTTCCTTAATTGGCGCACCGCCGAGAATGAATAGCTCAAGTTGAGGAGAACGCGACTCTTGATGTTGAGCCGCACGAACAACAATCTCATCGCCTTCACCAAAGACAGCAAGTTGCCCCATCTGAATTGGTTGTGATCCTGCGCCGACAAATCCATGTCCTGCCATCGCATAGACAAGTGCGTTGTAATCACGACGCCATGGAAGACGAAGTTCTGCACCAGCTGCAACGCTTGCATGAATCAAAGTAATAGGTGTCTGTGTTGAACCCGGACCAACATGTCCATCGAGTTCACCAGCGATAATTCGAATCAACGCACCGCCATCATGAGATGACAGCAACGCAACATCATTCGCACGAACATCTTGGTAAGCAGGAGGCGACCACTTTTTTGCTGAAGGCAAGTTAACCCATAACTGAAATCCGTGGAATAAACCACCGCTCATTACCAAACTCTCTGGAGGAGTTTCAATGTGAAGAATTCCACCACCAGCTGTCATCCACTGTGTGTCACCGTTACTAATTGCTCCACCACCACCATTTGAATCCTGGTGATCGAAAATTCCATCGATAATGTATGTAACAGTTTCAAAACCACGATGTGGATGCCATGGAGTTCCCTTAGGTTCTCCTGGTGCATATTCCACTTCACCCATTTGATCCAAGTGAATAAATGGATCGAGCTCTGCTAAATCAACGCCAGCAAATGCGCGACGAACCGGAAAACCTTCACCTTCAAAACCTTGCGGGGCAGTTGTAATGCTCTTTACTCCGCGAGGTTGCGCACCCGGTGTAGATGAAACG